>JACCDR010396614.1_pt1 | contig 42118 bp, 49 predicted proteins | sample 7446431 | NCBI WGS metagenome assembly JACCDR01 (sample SAMN15323443, study PRJNA562643) | freshwater metagenome | isolation source: river surface water | place: USA:Blue River Watershed | collected 2017-08-17
ACAAGATCCAGATCAGCTTGACTCAGGAAGTTGGTCACACGGTAGTTCGGATCCTGGGCCTTACGCTCAGCGATACGATCCTCAATGGCCTTTTGGTAGGCCCTGCTCCTCACCTGAGACTGCGCATCAGTCGCCTTCTGGAGCGTGCTGACAGCCGACATCAGAGAGTGTCCCACAGTCTCATTGATGCCTTCTCGCATCGGACGCACAAACAGTTCCAGCATGTTCTGTTCAAAGTTCTTGCGTGCATCCCCCATCAGAGTGAAACGCTCATTGAAGCTGCGTTCGGCATCCTTGTTACTGCGCGCCTTGGGAACCAATGCAATCTGTCCCTCCGCCTCCTGTCGGAAGTATTCGCCTCGACGACTCACACGGACAGCAGTCGTCGTCAAACCGGTGAGTGCATCGGTCAGACGGTCGTACTTGCCCTGAGCATCTTCGTCACCTGGGAACATGGCTTCGGCAGGAGTCAGAGATGGATCGGCATCCATGTTCTGGATTTGGTTCGACATCATTTCATACAGCGATTCCATCACCATCTCAGTGAGCTTGCCTGCGATACCACGTTCACCCGATCCATAGATCGTGATGGTCAGTGGGTTCTTGGCAATGCCACGGGAGAGCGTCAGCTTGCCATCTTTGAACTGGACGTCAGGCAACGTGATGTCCATCAGACGCATCAGCTGCGTTACATTTTGCAGAACATACTGACGATTCTTCTGCATTTTCATCATCGACACGATGCCGATGAGATTCTTCAGTGCATGGTTGGTGGACGTCTCGTACAGATCCTGCTTGTCCAACTGATCCATGGACTTCGGTTCGCCAAACGAGATGCCAGCCTTGTTGACATTGTTCACCCAGTCTTCAGTGAACTCGCCAGTGGACATCAGCAACATCGCATTCGCAGGACCGTTGGTCACACCATCCGCTTCAATGTAGAGACCGGTGCGGAACGCGCTAGATTCCATGGTGGACAAACGAGCTACTTCGAACATGGCATGCAGTGCACCTGGGGTCATTGGCAGACCGGCTTTATTCATCAGCTGCTTGACCTCAACAGCATCGATAGAAGCAGTCGAAGCAAAGTCGCCATCGAAGTTGGTCTTGTTGATCCAATCGGTCAGGTAATCCGTGACAGCCTTGACCTCTGGCTTGGCCAGCTTCTTGTCCAATTCGGCGAGAGACTGTTCGACACCCAGCTTGTGAATCTTCAGTCCAATGTGTTGGGCCACAGCCATGTTGAACGAAGTCCGATGGGCTTCATTCGACATGTCCAACGTGGACCAGGTAGGAAGAACAACTTCACGCATGAACTTGTTCGACTGTGGGTTGTGCTTGCCGAGCATCTGCATACGACCCACACGGCTCATGTTCAGGGCATAGCGAATCGTGGCACCTTCCAGAGAACCATTGTTCGAATTGGCCATCGCAGCTACGGTATCGAAAACCGAATCGAAGCTGGCTTCAGCCATCATGTTGCGTCCCATTAGGGACGCTTTGTGGTTGTCGTTGTATCGCTTGCCAGTCAAATCACCAGAGGCGAATCCGTTGACGAAACCCTCTCGACCCATCGCAGCATAGAAATGCAGCAGTGGGATGTTGGCTTCGAATTTGATCTTCGACGCCTTCTCGATGGTGGCTCGCTGGCCATCCGTCAATTTGACGCCTGGGTTGTTCATTTGAGTGCGGGGGATCGGTGGAATCGAATCACCAAGGAACAACATCTCAGTCGGCTTGCTCAGCACTGCATCCTGGATCGCAGTGGGATAAGCACGCAATGGCGACTCACGATCAGCACGAGGAATCAGATAACGAGTGGCGACATAGCCGGACTCAGCGACGGTCTTCTTGTTCTCATCCAGATATGCAGACACCTGGGCAGGCAGGCTCTGACCTTCTGGGGTGTTGGTGGTGATGAAGTTGTTCGCCACCATGGCCTGAATCAACTCAGCAGCCATGGCTTCTGGGATGCCATCAGTGAAGCCCTTCAGAGCTTCGCGTTGAGGACTCACGCCCCAGAACTGACGAATCAATGCAGCCATCGACGTCTTGGCTTCGGCAGTCGTCAGACCATTCTGGAAGAACTGGAGAGTGTCCTCGCTCAACAGCGACGCATCTTCGACATTGAGAATCGATGCGACCACATCAGGATCCACAGTGGAACCAAAATTGTTGGCCACCAGTAGCCACTGCGTAGCCGCCAGAATGGCAGCATTCTTCAGTGCTTCGTTGTAACGAACCTTCCCATCCTGTACCTCAACCAAGGCCAGTGCCTTGCCGTCATCGAACGAGACGAGATCATCACCAGCGATCAAACGCTCACGACGATTCTTCTGACCAAGGAATGCCTCCAGGCTTTTGGTCAGTGCAGCATCGAGCTTCGGAGCCACGTTCTCGATCAGCTGCTGATACTGCTCAGCAGCCTCATCCGTCAGGGTGTGGCGTAGTTGGGCACCTTCGGCGAACTGCCTCAGGGACTCGTTGCTCGACAGGGCATCGAGGACCAGCGAGAACGGATCGGCAACGCCCATGATCCGAGTTGGGGCAGTGGCCTTGCTGGCGATCCGGAACGACTTGCTGAAGACCTTCGAATGTAGGTCTGGGTGGAGAGCTTCGATTGGGTTGGTAGGTGCCTTCTCGACAACAGGCTCAGGAGCCTGTTCAACAGCTTTCTCGGTTGGGGCTTCTTCCTGCACAGGCTCATCCACAGGTACCTGCTGTGGCTCCTGTGGTTCGGCTTCAGGGGTCACTTCAGCCTTCGCCGAAACAACCTGCTCCGGCTCAACCTGAGTCGCCTGCGGCGACTCGGTAGCCTGCTCAGGTTGTTTCGGCTCGGCAAACTTCTTCACCAGTGCAGCAGGCTTTCCGACCAGCTCAGGCGACAGAACCGATGGTTCGATGTTTGGCTGACCCAGCTCCGGGAAGGCGTCGTTAATGTTGTTGTAGATCGAGGCCAACGTCTGCTGCTCATTGGCAATCGATTGAGCGATATCCAGAGAGCGTTCGTTTTTGGTATCCACCCACAGCTGCTTGTGCAGAGCCTTAGTGCCATTCGACGAATCGAACCATTTGCGAGTCAGTGGAGCCAGGGCTTCATAGGACTGCTTCGAACCACCATCAGCAAAGCTGGCATTCAGAGCATCGACCTTGTTCTTCATGTGCTGAACGAACATGCCGAAATCTTGCTGGAAAGCAGCAGCCTTCTCCACATCACCAGACTTCATCGCCTTGATGATGCGATCAGCATGCTGACGTGCAGAAGGAGCCAGCTGCTTACGCAGAGGATCGTTGTTGGCGACGATCTGAGACGAGACCACATCCTTCATAGTCTGAAGGCCACTGGCCTGGATTTGCTTCTCGATCTTCTGACGCTCACGAATCAGGTTGCTGCTGATCTTCAGCGTGGCAGCTTGGGCAGGGGTCAGGTTCAGTGCAGAGGCATGCTTCAGAACCGAATCGACTGCATCCGGATTGCCATAGTCAGGAGTCAACGTCGCCACAGCGAGGACTTCCTTCGCCTGACGTTGAGCTTCCGGAGTGGAGACATCCTCGACCGGAGCCATGTTGTCGAACTTTTGGGCCTCAGCCATCTGACGCAGAGCATTCAGTGCATTACGCACTGCTGGCGTGTTGTCGATCTGGTTGACCAGCTTCGCATAGCGGTTCAGCGAGTCACGCTCTGGACCTTCAGGCAGCTGATACAGAGCTTCTGGATCGGCATCACGGACAGAATCGATCTGTTCCATCAGGCCCGACAGAACCATTGCACCCATCAGTTGCTCTTGTGGGGTGGTGGATTCAGTGATTGCACGGGCAGCTTGCTGCACAGCATCGACACGATCAGTCGAAGCCATCAGACGTTCTTTCAGCACACCATCGGGGAGTTGATCCAATTGCTCAGCAGCTGGATCCAAACGAAGAGCTTCACCCAGGTTGGTGATGTAGCTGCTCGCCTGAGCTTTCGCTTCAGGAGTTGCATCCGTGGCTTCCACAGCAGCCTGCATCGCAGGAATATCCGTAGGGGCATTCTGGATCAGGTCATTGGTGGCACCACGAAGCACATCTTCGCTGACAGGAGATGCCTTCTCCTGCTGCTTCATGATCCGATCAGCACGATCTGCAATTGCAGCGAACGCAGGCTGACCAGCCGAGATCGCATTCTCAGCCAGCTTCTTGGTTCCACGGTAGACAGCACGGCCACCTTCGATAGTGGCACGACGGGCAAGGCCCGGACCCTGCACAGCACTAGCAGACGTGGCACCGTACAGCGCACCCTGACCCACCTGCTCACCAACACCTTCGGCGAGATCCTGCGTGTTGTCGGCGTTCTCACGCACAGCGTAGTTTTGAGCCAGCTGACCCGTTGCCGACTGGATACCTTCTTCGAATGGTTCCTTCAGCAGTACATTCGCCAGGCCGGATCGCAGACTTGGCACATGGAAAGGAGACGCTTCAAAGCGAGCCACGAGCGAACCAGTCGCAGCAGCAATCGGAGCCTGGATACCAGCAGCCGTCAGGCCAGTGGTATTCGCGACACGATTACGCGCATCTTCTGGAGACATGCCCTGAGCAATCAGTTCATTGAACTTGGGCGAGAACGCCTGAAGTTCATCGAAGGACATGGCCTTCACCTGGGCAGCGGATTGCTGGTATGCACCACCGCCTTCCAGCAAACCAACGGTCAGTGGCATCGTCGATGCTTCACCAAAAGTGGCAGCACGACCGGCAGCACCAGCAGCCACCGACTCCAAACGAGTCAGCGACGTCACTGCATTGCCTAGCATCTTCAGACCCTTGGAGATCGGACCACCGGCCAGAAGCGAACCAACTGCATCAGCAGTGCCTTGGGTCAACAGAGTTGGATCCTGGCCACCGGTTATGACCGTATCGAACGCATCACGACCGATACGCTTCAGGGCAGCACCCACTTCCGAGTTGCCAGCAGCGGTCTCAGCATCTTCCTGAGCCTTGTTGTCACGGAACTCCAGCCCAGTCCGAGCGGCATTCGCACGACGTGCAGCAGCAAGCCCATCGGACTGCAACGTGTCCTGGACCCACTCATTGCCTTCTTGGATCAGCTGTGCACCAGTCGCACCAGCCGTATCGCTGACAGCACCAGCACCAAGATTGATCAGCCCAGCGATGCCATTGACGAAACCAGAGCCGACACCAGTGGTGGTATCGCTCAGGGCTTGGAGATCACTATGGCTTCGACCGAGTGCGACGTCACCACGGAAATCGCTGGCACCGGACTGGAGACCGGAAAACAGTTCAGCTGCTGATCCTCGACCATAGCGATTGGCAAACTGGTTAGGAGACAGAGTGCGGAGATCGAACTCTACCTGAGAGGCGGAAGACAACCCACGATCATTACCGATACCAGCAGCAGTCTGATACAGGTCCAAGCTGGCCGGATCAACCGGCGAAGCAGGGGTCTGAACGGTGGGACTCGCAGGCGCACTGGTCGCCTGATTCAGCAGATCGAAGACGTTGGCCATGACCTTCTTTTAGAAGTATGTTGTGGGAAAGACTGTACAGCATTCCCAGTATCCCATAAAGGGGAAACCCCGCTTTCGCGGGGTTTCTTTTTTCATTGAGGCTGTTGGAAGTACGAGTCGGGGAGCAGCCCTCGGGAGTACAGCTGCCACTCCATCGGGGACATGTTCTCGATGTTGGGCACGGTGGCACCATCCCTGGTCTGAAGCAGTTCCTCGGCCCTACGAGCGCGTGCAAGGCGTTCGTTCTCGGCAGCCTTCAGGTCGGTAGCGGTGTACCGCTGGGTGGTCTCCTGGATGTTGCTGAGCGCGTTTCCGGTGGCGTTCAGAAGCTCCAGCTGACGTTCCAGCCGGGCCTGCTCACCACGCAAGGCAGGACTGTTCAGAGCGGATGCCCTGGAACGGACCTGGGCCAGTCGTGCTTTCAGCTGCTGGGTCTGCTCATTGACACGCTGGATCTGCTGAGCCGTGGCCTGACGGTCACGGTTGGCGGAACCATCGGAGCGAATCTGAGACGTACCTTCCACAGCCGCATCTACCAGCCCAGTGTCCCAGGTGTTCGCCGGGATCGCATTGCGAACCGAAGTCGTCTGGAACCAGTTCAACGGGTTCAGATTGCTACGGGCAATGGCCGGGATCAGGCCACGACTCGACAGCGAATCTTCCAGAATCCGAGCAGCCTGGGACGGGTTGACCTTGGCACGAGCCTCAATGCTGCGAAGTTGGTTGGCAATCTCGCCACTGCTGTAGCCAGCGAAAGTACCACCTTCACCAGTCAGACGCTTCGCAGCATCAGCACGAGATTCACTACTGCCAGCCAGCATCTCCAGTGCACGATTCGAACTGTTGGCATTCGCCATCGTATCGGCACGGGTGACATCGGCAACTGCATCCGCAGCATTCAGCGGGTTGGTCAGCGGATTGTTGTCCTGAAGCACCTTGGACACGTAGTCCCGAGTTTCCTTCGGCAACTTCGACGGATCGCTACCAGCAGCAATCCACTTGTCCACATTGCCCATGCCCCAGTTGTAGGCAGCAAGAGCCTTCGTCTGATCGCCATCGTAGCGAGTCAGCATCTGATCCATGTAGGCACGACCAACTGCCTCGTTGGCAGCTGGGTCCGTGTCTGTAGATCCGAGAGGAAGACCCATTTTCTGTTCCATCTCACGAGCCGTGTCCGGCATCAGCTGCATGAGTCCGCGTGCACCCTTCGGCGATACAGCCCCAGGCTTGCCGGCACTTTCGGCCATCAGCTGACGGGAGTGCAGATCGTTCCGAGAGATGGAACCACCAGAAGCACCACCACCGCCTCCGGCACTGAAGTTGGGACGGCCACCAGCTGCACCACCGGCACTACCCATGGCACCAGCTGGCGTGACACCCGGCATGAACTGATCCGGGTACATGCTCGCCAGCTGCTGACGCAACGCTGCTTCCACACGCGGATCATGTGTGTCGGCCTGGGCGTATGCACGCAGTGCCGTACCACCGTCGTAGGAGTTGTTGAAGACTTCGTTGGATGCAGCAGCCAGCTGATCCGCACGGGTCTCCCCCATACGATCTTGGTTCAATCGGAACCCAGCTTGCTGACGCTGCACGTCATTGATCTGGATGCCCTGACCCGCCTGCGACAGCCGGATCTGATCCTCAATCGGCAACGCTGCCACAGCCGGGCTGGTTCCGAACCGATCCTGCATGCCCTGCATGTTGCCCCGATTCGCTGCATCGAGCATCTGATTCACGTCCCCACGGGCACCCAGTCGAGCAGCCGTATCGACACGGCCATTCTCCAAGGCATCCAGGGCAGCAGCCTGAGCCGTCCGCTGTGTGGGCAGAGACCCCAAGGCAGCGAGCGTTGCTGCCGAGACCCGGCCACTCTGGTCACCAACCAGGGTGCCGTTGGAAAGCGCCTGGGAGAGCGTAGACGGGTCCTGGAAGCGAAGGGCACGCTCTGCCACCACACGATCTGCGGCGTCGTTTTGCGAGGTCTTCAGGGCCGAGAACAGGTCACTCGTAGCACCGGCGGCACTGGCCAGCATTCGACCCATCTGGCTGAACCCAGCCAGGGAGCCACTGAAATCCGGTGCATTGGTGTTCTGGTAAACGAGGCGAGCCATGGATTAGCTCCCGGAGCGGGTCAGACGGTTGCGTTCGATCCAGTCCTGGGTCTCCTGCGGAGACTGACCTTCGACGGCAGCACGCGAGCGTGCACGGTCTTCCAGGCTGGTGTTGTAGGTCTTGATCTGGTTGTTCAGGTTCGTGTTGGTGATGTCCTTGGTGAAATCGAATTGACGCTGGGCCATCCGGTTCGACTGGAAGGCACCCCAGAGGTTGCCCAGAGCCGAGAGACCTTGGACACCGAAGTTGATGCCGGCACCGAGCCGGTTCCAGTTGAACCCGTTGTTGGTGAGCGGCTGGGTGTTGAAGGTCGCAGCCTGGGGGCTACCGAACGACAGGCTCTGGGTAGGGGTGTTCATCCAGTTGTTCTGCCCATAGAACGCACTGTTCTGGTTTGGATCGTAGTTGGGGTCGAAGAGAGAGAAGCCAGCCATGGGGCGATTCCTATCAGGTTGGGAGATCAAGACGAAGGGAAGAGTTCACGAAGTCCAGAACCATGTCCATGCTCATCTCGGCGATGTCCTGACCGTTCATGAGCGTCCGGGTCAGGAAGGTGTTGACGTCTTCCATGGTAACTCCAAATGCCTCGGTGATCATGGTCGGGTCGATCATGGCCCGATCCGTACCAAAAGCGTTCGCCCAGGCGTCGGAGATCTGACGAGCTTCTTCTTTGTAGTCCTGGACCAGTTCGTTGGTCTGGTTGATTAGGTCCATCGTGCTTTGGTTCACATACTTCATGTACGCATTGCTGGTTGCTTCAGTGAGTTTCAGCAGGTTATCCGCACGAGCAAGCTGACCCACAGAAGCAGAGAACGTCTGGCCATTGGCCATGCCAGTACCAATCGAGATCGCGATGATCGCGACGATGGCACCAATGATCGCTCCCCACTTACCACCAATGAACTTGTTTGCTGCATAGCTGATGACCTTCATCACCAAGGCAGCAGCAATTGCATTGGCGATTGCACCGACGATAACAGCAGCAGCCGAACCAGCAGCAAGACCCAAGGCAGCACCTACAGCAGCGTTGGAACCAAGGATGCCACCAGCAGCAGCTGCACCACCACCATAGGTCACCACAGCAATTACGATGACGATAATGATCAGCACGATTTGGAAAGCACCTCGCTGGTACCACTTGCGAGTCACTACCTTGTACGCATTGCATACCAGGTACGCATTGCTCATCGACAGTTGAGTCTGATCCAACAGGCTCATCTTCTTGTACGTGTCCATCTGGATCGGAATCAGAAAACCAGACTCTTCCTGATCTTCCAGAGCTTCTTTGGCATTTATCTCGACAGCCTTTCCATTGTAGATGAGGTTCTTGCTGTCCAGTCCGATGATCGAGATCACACGGTACTGCACAGACGTTTCCTGCCACACGATCCGAGTCGTATTCAACGAGGTCGTATCAAGTGGAATCTCGACACCAGCCCACAGGGAACCACCAGTCTCAAACTGGGGTGCAGACGTGGTGATCCGATACTCGCCTACCTTCATGTCAGATGCGAACATGCCCGGCACGATGTCCTCACGCAACGAGTCCCACAGGACCGAGTAGTCGTAGTTCATGACTGGCTTGGTCTTGGAGTAGACACGAAGCGAATTTGGAGCAGTACCGGTTAGTGCAGGACGTTCAGGCTCTGGCGTACCGAACGCTGGATTCGATGGATCAGACTGGGCCTGCTTCCATGCAGTCCATACCACCAGTTTGGATTCTGCTGCTTCACGCTCAGCAAGCCATTCGGTGTAGTCCTGATTGTCGCCAGGATTCGGAACGATGCCTCCAGCAATCAAGTCATGGAACAACGTGTAGATGTACTTCCTACCTGATTGACTAGGAGTATTCAACGACACGCCAAACACGGTGTAGATGTAGTCGATATCTCCGATGTCTTCGTTCTTCTTCAGTTCTTTCATGACATCTGCGTACTCTCCACCAGTCGCCTTCTTGAAGGCTTTCTTGGCTTTGATGTAGATGTCGCCCATGTTCGAATACGAAAGGAACTTGTTGTTAATGCGAAACGGGATGAATGGGAGGAACGATTGAATCGCTTGCTGACGTTCGAACATCGAATCGAGAACAGTGTTGCCACTGCCCGACTTGTAGATGAACATTTTCAACGGGCCTGGGTCTTCATCGATGACCTTATCCAAGGTCAATTCCCAGAACTTGTTGAGCCAGATTTGCTGATACTCGCTCTTGGTCCAGTTCGTTTTGATCACACCACCAGCAATCGTCTCAGTCGTGGACGTGGTGTTCTCACCAGATTGTAGCTGACCATCCTGATGGAACTTATAGCGATAGCGATTGGTGTAGGTACGATCCGAGCCAGGAGTAGGATCATTGCCCATGTACTGGTCTTTGATGTACGTCCTATCAAAGTCGTCCCAGTTCTTGGTGTCCGTCGTAGTGGTGACGAATGGACCTTCCTCTGGGCGTCCATCGGAGAACGTAGCCCAGGTAGTCACCTTGTTCGTCAGCAGCTGCGAACGTGGAGTAGTGGTGTTCGTTTCGAGCGTGTAACCGGTGGTATCTGGGAACGGATCATCCGGCTGGATGTAGCTGCCATCCAGCCAGGTCGTGCTTGCAACATAGGTAGGTTTGCTGGTCTGGTAGACGGCATACAGATACTCTGCACGCTCATCGTAATCAGGAATGGCAACATCCTCAGTGGAACCATCAGGGTAAGTGAAGTGCATCACTTTCGTGATGCCATTGAAGTCCACCTTCCAATCGTCATTGACGATCTCGATCTTGTTTTCAAGGATGTGCTTCTCGGCCCAAAACGTGTAATCGGCAAGCCCAATGTTCAACGACTGAAGACGAGTGACTTCAGTAGACGGGCTGCTATTGATCGCATGGATCTGTGCAGCCACAGTATCTGGATCAGCTGCTTTGCGGATCAGGAACCCACCTTCGACGTTGCCCATATCAGGGTCGAAATTGGTGATCGACCACTTACTGAAGCGACGCAGGCGGATGCCAGGGCCATTGGAATAGCTGCCCGTCAACGATTCAGCAATCGACTGCGACTCGTTGATCACATGATTGAAGATCGTGGTCTTCAGGAAGTTCGGACGTTTGTTGACGTCCCCGGCCATGTTCCAGACCGAGGACGACACATACGTCTTTCGCTTGCTAGAGAAAATACCCATTAGCTGAGGCCGTTGTTCTGCTTGACCTTCGCCAGCACCGTATCGAGGCTGGCATTGTTGAAGTTGCTCGGTGGCACCAAACCTTCGTCAATCGTCTTCATGACGGTCCATGCATCGGTGAAGATCTTCGCAGCCGAACGCTCATCGTTGCGGATGTAAGACGTGATCTGCTGCGTGTACAGATCCTTCTGCTTACCCAGCACACCGGAGACTGGCAGACCATCAGTACGGTTGTTCGACGTCTGTGCACGCTGCACTTCCGTCTGCTCCCGAACCAGCTTCTCCTGCTCACGAGCGATGCTGACATTCTGTGGTAGCACAGTGGACAGGTTGTAGGAAGCGGTGTCGTTGTTGATACCGATGCCTTCCAACTGAGCCACCAGAGTCTCCAGCTGCTTGGGCAACATGTTGGTCAGGTTGTAGCTGGAGATGTTGTTCTCGGTCAGCTGGCCAGCAACCTGGGCAACCAGCAATGCCTTCTGTTGTGGAGACAGCTCTTCCAGCTGGAATTTGCTCAGGCAATAGTCGATGGACTCACGAGCCAGCTTGGCCTTGGTGAGGGCATAGTTTGCCTTCTCATTGGCAGCCGACAGACGCAAGCGAGCCAGCTCGACCTTTGCCGATTGCAGTTGAACCACGGCAGTTATCGCAGCAACCTGGGCACTAAGAGCAGCCCAGATGGACTGTTCCTTGCCCAGTGCGAACTGCACACCATTGGCCATCGCCGATTGATTCAATTCGACGTATGCCTTGGCGTACTCGGAACCAGTGATTCGATTCTTGTCGTATTCCTCTTTCAGGTGGACCTTGAAGCCACCCATGAAGTAATCGAAAGAACCACTGCCATCTATCGTCTTCGTGGTCACGTCCTCATTGGTGAGGCGAACCACAGTCTGATAGATGGGGTTGTCGATTCCACCAGGAAGCTGGTAGATCGGATCATCCAGATCGATGTCTGGAATGGTGAAGTCTTCGTTGCCCAGCAGAGCAAGGAAGAGAGCATTCGCTTCGGTATCAATACCACACGACATGAACCACTCTCCTAAGTGAAAACGGCCTGCCAGGGACACACCTTGGCAGGCCGTATTATTTCATCGTTTCAGGATGGATCAGTCCTTCAGATCCACTCGGCCAGATGCCAGCTGAGCCTTCTTCAGTTCTTCCAGTTCCTCAATGGTGAGCGGTGGAAGCTCTTCCAGTGAGAATTCTGGCATGAATTTCTCTTCGACCTTGATCCGTTCCTTGTTGGTCGGATCACGAAAAGTGCGAACGTGATAATACTTCTTGTCTTTCAGAAGATCGAAGATCACCTTTGGCAGATGGTACGCCTGTCCGGCTTCGCCATACGGGACGAACTTCTTGAAGGTACCGATGTATTCGTTGGCGACGGTGAAGAACTCGCCAGGCCATTCCTTCTTCTTCGGGTCCAGGTTCGTGATCCTGCAACGGATCAGTCGGCTGGCTTCCTTGATCAGTTTCTGACGCGCACTCATCGGAGTGGCGTTCATGCGATTCGCGTCATCGCCTGCCTGAGCAGCAGGATTCGTCACGACAGTGGATGGATCCACACCAGCAGTGGAAGCGATCACAGGAACTTCTTCCTTCTCTTCTTCGCCTTCCAGCTTCTGACGAATCTTCTCACGCAGGGCTTCAACACCGATGTTGTTGGAGTGTTGGATGCCCAACGACTTTGCCCGATTCTTCAGGATGGTCAGTTCGTCGATGCCATCGACGGGCGCATCATCCAGATCGTTGGTAGTCAGTTGTTCATTCATTTGATTGGTTCCAGTGAGGTGGTAGTTGAGGGGAGCATTACGCTCCCCTCATTGCTCCAACGATCCCGATTAGATCGGGGCGACGGTCTTGATCAGACCGATGCGTTCCGGACGCTTGATCAGGATACCGTAGTACCACTTGATCGAGCTGAAGCCCGTCTCGCCATACGGATCGTTTCGATCCGCAGTGCTGGTGCCCGGCATCTTGGTGATGATGTTGAACTTCACGCTCTTACCATCGGTCTGGAAACCGATGGTCGAGAACGAGTCATCACCGATCACGAGGATCGGGTAGATGTCGTACTTCTCGACACCACCCACCGAGGTGGTGCGGTAGCCCGGATTCGCACCCGTGGCAGTCGCACCAGCACCGGCCCAGTGCAGCATCTCCGGCACCTGCACGAAGCGGAACGAGTCGATGGAACCGACCTCGCCGTTCAGCAGGGTGGCAGCGTCACCGTAGTGCTGCGGCTCGATGAACGCCTTGTTGTTGAACAGATCCTTCATCTCCTTCAGGAGCGGGACCAGTTCCGAACCAACGTAGGCGATGCGAGCAGCCGGCAGAACACGGGTGTCGATGTTGCGGGAACCGGTGATCACCTTGGTCTGACGTGGGGTACGGTTGTCCGTCAGCATCTGGTCCAGACGCACGAAGTTCCGATACGACACGACGGATGGGGTGGAACCCTCACCGGTGATGGTCGCGTTGCTGGTAGCAGCACCGGCGTACAGCACCGTGCCGGCAGCCGACAGCAGATCCTTCTGGAGAATCGCCTCGGTTGCCTGGGTCGCAGCGTTCATCAGTTCGCGGCTCAGGTGTTCCATCACACCGTCGTCGGAATCGAAGTCGATCATCTCCTGGGTGAACTCGTAGAAGAAGCCGAACTTGTGCAGCGAGCCTTCGATCTCCAGACGGGTGAAACCGATGCGGTTCACACGGCCACCGTTCTCGGTCAGCAGAGGCAGCTTGCCGTTGATGGTACCGATGTCCTTGGAGCTACCCCACAGGTTGCCGTTGGCGATGGTGACGCCGTTGGCATCGATGCCCTGGTCGTTGACGTTGCGGTCATCGAGGACGGGCATGTAGTGGTACTGCTTGATCGCCTTGCCGAAATTCTTCGGCAGGTTCACGGTGGACGAAAGGGGCATGAAATACTGCTCCTTTCGGGCTTCGATCAGAGCCTTCTTGATCCAGAAGAAGGTCTGCATCTGGTCAGAGCCGGCACCGTCGATGCTCGACTTCTGACCTTCCTTCGGGGCGTTGTATTGCAACATGGGGTCTGTTCCTTATCAGGTGTAGCCGCGCGATTTCTTCAGCTCAGCTTCGAAGTCGGCATCGGACATTTCGAGAGGATTGATTTTCTGGATCGATGGCTTGCCACCAGAGTTGGTCTGTGCGGCAGCTGCCACCTTGGCTGCATTGGTGTCCGGCTTCTTGGCCACGGTACGGGTAGCGATAGGTTGCTTCGGTGCCGGCTGAGTCGATCCGTTGCTCTGTGGAGTCGGAGTCGTCTTCAGCAGGTCATTGAGCAATCCCTGCTTGCCCATCTCAGTGCCGATGTACTGGTACGCCTGCAAGAAAGGTACGTTGTCAGCAATCTGACCCAACGCACGAAGACGTTCGACTTCGGTGGCCACGCGGTCATAGACCCCGTTGGCTCGATGCTCGTTCACGACCTTCATGATGTTTGGGTTTTCCCACAGAGCTTGTTTGCTCGGTGCATCCCAGGTGGTGTTGATGACTTGCAACGTGTTCTGACCGTCATCGGATCCTTGAAGATCCTGCATCACAGTGCGGAAGTTTACTTCGTCATCAGGGACAGCGTGATTGCTCTGCTTGTATTGCGGTTCGGAGGTGGTGTCAATCTGCAAAGGATCGATACCAGCTTCTTTGATCAGTTTCCTGATTGCCTCTGGATCACGGTTATGAAGGTCAATGAGGAAGCTCAGCTTCGTTTCATCGAGCAGGCCGTGATTTTGCAGCATCATACCAATCTTACGGATTGGTGCAATCTGCTGCATCTTCTTCGTGTAGTTCAGCCCCTGCTCTGCCAGTGCACGCAGATCTTCCGGGGACTTGATCTCGAAAACCTTACCATTGGCTTTCAATGGAGCGAGGGCCGCTTCATAGAATGCCTTGTAGTCCGGGGTGGTTTCCGGCTTATTGCCTTCTTCCACCTTGGTAGCGTTCTTGCCATCTGGCTTTAGACCGTCCTTCTCTTCAGGCTTCTTACTTGGGTCAGCCTTTGCAGGATCAGGCTCTTCGACGGCAGCACCGTCACTTTCATCTTTCTTGTTAGCTTCGGCAGCAACTTCCTCGGGACTCTTACCGCCATCGTCGTCATCGTCCTGGGTGGTGGAAGTGGTATCGTCGTTGGTTACTTCCTGGACGGTGGTGTCGTCAGCAGGCGTGGTACCACCATCGTTCGGATTGGGCTTGTCGTCCGTACCACCGGCCTTGGCCGGTGGTGCAACCATGTTCGCGATGTCCTCATCGGACATATCCAGGATATCCATGGATTAGATCTCCTCGTCGAAGTCATCCGGAGAAGGGTTCTCCGCATCGATGATGGCCTGTTCCAGAGCTTCCTTCTGGCTCTCGCCGTGGTTGCCCTTCTGGATCACAGCGGACATGAATCGCTTGAAGGCACCGGCCGACTGACAGATCAGCAGAGCATCTTCACGCTGCTCCTTGGTCAGCACGGGATTGGCAGACATCTGACCATACCGGGCACATTCGTGGAGCAGGTACTCTTCAAGAATGAGCTTCTTGAAGTCCGGGTTGATGTACAGGCGACGGGCAGCATCACGAAGTTCCATGTAATAGATGGCGTCTTCTTTCTGCTTGGTGAGGGCTTCGACTTCAGACATGTCTGCTTGGTCCGTTAGTTGTAGAGAGGTTGGTTAGGTGCTGCCATTTGTCCTGCCAGACCCTGTTCAAGGGGAGTTGGGACACTGGATCGCGAATCCATCATAGCACTAAGTTGGGAGAAGCCAAGAGCCTCCGAAATGTCCGGACGCTTCTCACCTTCCTTGATCGGCTTGGTCAGAGCCTCGGCGATCTTCAGACGCTGGTTGGACAGCCCCTGGGCTTCCTGGGCTTCCAGAGCCTGACGGTGCTTCGTCCCGTTGGCTTCCTGCATGTTGTCCAGATCCTGGCCATTGGCAGAGGCACTGGCCTGAGCAGCCCTGGCAACGTTGTACTGGATCTCCGAATCCAGCTTCTCCAGTTCCTTCTTCTTCAGTGCCACTTCCAGCTGCTGAAGCTCGGCCTGCATTGGGTCAGGCTGTGGTTTCCACTTCTTCAGCTTGTTGGCCAGGACCGGCATACGCTTCAGGTTGGCGATCTCGGACAGGATCATCATGGAGATTTGCGGATCCATATTCGGGCCGATGGTCTGCAACATGAACCCCAGATCCTGGGCCTTCATGTTGTCGATCTCGGTGGTTGAGATATCCACCTGCAAGTCGTAGTTGCCAGCCAGATCCTCACGCTTGATCTCGATGAACTTCTGGTTCGTCACACGAACCACTTCCTTGTCCGTCAGGAACTCGGCATTCATGGCGATGATCTTGGTGCCGATCTCCTGCATGCCCTTCGCTAGACGACGCAGAATAGCCATCTCACGCTTTGCAGCAGCGTCCAGCATGCCACGCACACCCGTGGCCACATCACCATAGGCGGAACCACTGAGACCACCACCGAACGCCTTGGTGCCCGTCAGAGCCTCTGCCTCTTGGTTCTGGACCTGCATCATCGTCAGGCCCGACTGAGGCAACTCCGGGTACTTGTGTTCGACGTAGCCGGCATTCGGGTTGATGGTTGGGTTGAACTCGTAGTTCTCACCGTTCTCAAACCGACGACGGTTCAGTGGATCGAGCATGCCCTTAGCCATGCCCTGTTGACCATTGGCAGAGCGACCCAACAGATCGATCATGCCTCGGTACACGGCACCCAGGATGTCCTGATTTTCTTTCAGCAGTTCAGCATCGGTCTCGCCATAGAGACGACGCTTCACAGGCATATATGGAATCAGGACAAACGGCAGCTTGCGATCAGGGAATGGGCTTTCTTCCAGACGGATCAGCACATCACCGATCCAGGTCGCCACGATGGGAACCAAGGAACCATTGCCCTTGATATCGAAGTAGCCCCAATACTCGAAAGCTACAACCTTCTTACGGGCCTTGTCCTTGAAGTTGAAGCTATCCGGAGTACCAGTCGCATGGTCAGGCTGAGAAAGTGGAGTCGCACCTTCCCAGTTGATCCGATCCAAGTTCTTGTACTTGATGCTGGACTTGCTCAGCTCAGCGAAGCTGGTTTCGAACGACAAGGCAATGAACATCGCCTTGTCGATCACACCATTGCAGGATGGATCGATGATGACATTGCGAGGCTCTTCGACACTGACCGTTGGACGATTGATCAGTACCTTTTCGACCTCGACCTCTTCTTCGCCAGTCTGCACCGCAACGACTGGAATCTGATTCTCCAGAAAGTAGTTGATGGCTTCCTTCAACTCTGGTGGTGCACCTTCTTCGAACCCACGAAGGTTGTCTTCGCGAGCCTGCAATGCAGCCTCGAAAGTGTCTGCTTCTTCCTGAGTGGTGATCTCGTAATAGCTGTAAACCGGAGCCATCTCCTTGACCTTGGTGGTCACTCGCTCCCAGCCCACCCGCACCAGTGCAGTACCATCATCCACAACGGAGCGAACAAGGTTGTCGATGAACGACACCTTGTTGAGCTTCGTCTGAAATTGCCAGTTCAGCAGCACTTCGTTCTGGGTTGCAGAATCTGCATCTTCGAACGTGACAGGGGAAACCTGAAACAGCTTCTGGCTGCTGAGGAATGGTTCGGTCAAAGCCGAGTATCGCCACTCGGCCTGACGACGAATCAGCTTCGGCTGAACACTGGAGCGACCCTTGATTTTCGGTGGACGTGCATTTCCACGAACGTTCAAGAGGTTGTTCCACTCTTCGATCTTCGCGACCTGTGCATCATGAGCAGGCTTCGCGTTTTCCAGATCCAGTTTCAGATCCGTCAGCAATGGCTCATTCGCCCACGAAGTCATCTTCGGTGGGTTCGATGCGTTGTAAGCAGTCTGTTCGGCCTTCATTACTTCTCTTCCAGTAGGCTGCGATCAGCCTTGATTTGACGACTCAGGGCTTTGATTTGCTCGTCACGGAGTCCAAGAGTTGACCGGTACTCTCGTTCCAACGCTCGCCCTTCTTCAAGAGCAACGTCGAGTCTGCTTGCATAGCTTGCAAGACTTCCTCGGTCAGCGGATCCACCTTCGGCTTGACGACGATATATTGCGGCTCTTTCTTCACTGCTCCGCAACCGATCACGGAACTCAGCAGCAGCAGTAGCAAGCTCAACCTGATGGGTTTTCTGTGCTTCAGCAAGATCATGGGTCAGCCTCGTGACTTCGGTTCGATGGGTTTCTTCCAGCTTTGCGATCTTCTCCTTCTCGGTATCAATCGCTTTCTGTTGTTCTGCTTTCGCCTTGTCCCACTGTTTCTGTACTGCGTTGGCTCCAGATTCGGAACCAGCGTTGTAGAGCCAGACGCAGAATACAGTGAGCAAGCCAAGAAGCAGAAGATGCAGCCAGTATCTATTTAGCAGTCCCATTGCTCACCTCAAAGTTCTTGCACTTCGTGAGTGGAACGTTCCCAAGTCGGTGATCGACCCATCCAACCATGAACGTGTTGAGATGCTTCAGGCTCATATAGTGCTGTCCTTGCTGCACATCGAGCAATTTGATCACCATCTCGCATGCCTTAACCTTGCCTCGGACATCTTCCAGCTTCTTGTACGTATCGATGGTGGTGGTTCCGACTCGACCATCCACCACAATGTCAGGGTAATCCTTACCCCCACGATTCAGAGAATTCAGTGCAGTCTGGAACCAACGGGAAGAACGTGGCGTTCCTGCATTGACTCCTGCATCAACCAGCTTCTGACACACGGCTGGCTGCACCTCACACACCTTGTCGAAGCCAGGCTTCTTGATGTAATCCTCGTAGTAGATCGACTCTGCCATCTCCTTCGGCAGATTTTTCATATCACCGGTATACCCATGCTGCTGTGCAACAGCCTGGGTTACACCATGGTTCGTCGCACCACCCGGATCCTTCGGGTTGTTGACGTATCCACCCTCTACTGCAAAAACAGCAGCGATGATCGCTGCTGCTATTCCGCTAATTGCACCACCAACCTTCAGACCGGTATTAGGCGACTTCGCTGGACTTGCCATCACGTACCTCACAGTTGAGCCTGATTTGCTGAAGGCGTGCTTGATGCAACTCTGCCTCACGTTGCTCTCGCACCATTTGTTCTCGTTCTTCTCTGTTGTCACGACGACGCTGGTAGATGAAGTTCACGATGAAACCAGCAACAGTCACCAGGATGCCGATGAGTACCGCAGCTGCACTCGACGTCAGCCATCCATACATTGCAGCAACCGTGCCACCCCCCATACCACCTTTGGTAGCCACCGAACTGACCAACGATTCGATGGGAACCTCAGTGAGTCGTTCACGAATTTGCATCTCACTTTTCCTGTTGATGTCGTTTGACATGTCAGCACCCGCAAGCATTCTGGCTGGAGAACACTACCCCATCGCGGATGACCTGGGTGTAGGACCAGAGGTAAGTATGGGGGATCTTGGCCTCCAAAGCGAGACCCAGTGCCTTGTCCACGTTACCCCAGATCCGCTTAGCGTCCGATGGGAGAAGGACGAACCCGAGGAAGTAATGAACCACACCCAAGGGATATTGCAAGATCTCAGTCGCTGCGGTGAAGGTCTGGGGAACCAAGTCCAGACGCCCATCGATGATCCAATCGTAATCCTCGATCTGCACGAAGTCGAAATTCGGGTAGGTCCACTCCGAAATGGGGAAGTTGAGCCGGTAGGTCAACTGGCTCGATGGGGACAGGATCTGAGGGGTGAAGAATAGAAGGGTCGCCTGAGCCTCCGGAAAGGCCGTTTTTACCTTGTCCCTGATGTACCCGGTACTCACCCCTAGCTTCGTGCAGAGCCAGTCCACGTAGGGCCATTGCTGGGCTTCCACAGGGTCAAAGATCGACTTGATCATGGGGGTCGGAACAGGCTGGCCAGTCTCGGCCGTGTACTGGGCCATGGTATTGGCATCGTAGATGCAGGGGGCATTCTTGCCTTCCCCGGTGTTGTACGACCCATCCCACCACCATGGCTCACCGATCTGGAACTTCGGACTCAGCCCCTTGTCTACGGCAATAGACAAAATCTGGATCTGAACCTGGGACACGTAATCCAGAGCTTCCTGATTGGTTGGTTGGATGAAGCTCGACGGTGGGGACCAACCCGACTGGGCAGGCTGATTCTTCCAGTTCATCTGTTTCCACGACGGTGGGCAGAAGAAGTCCAAAATCTCGTAGGCCGCCGAGTTGACATAGTTGAAGCCACGCAGCTTCAACAGTTCGAAGAAGCGTTCGAAGAACCTGACCGTCGCATGGTTCACAGGAGTTTCGAGACCAACTGGATCAGGGTAGAGATCGCCAATGAACCAGTACGCATCAACGTCTGGTTTCAGTGGGGTCACGTTCGGGAACGTGACCAATACATCCTTCATCGTCTGAGCAAGCTGATCAGAGATCAATCGGTAGGTTGCTGGCAGAAAGTGGATCTGGCCAATTCCAGGCTCAAACTGATAGCTGTCTGGGCCGTATTGCTCAGTCTGTGCTGCAAGATGGGTGTGGGATTCCTCGCTCACAATCTCCGATTGGAGATCGCGAACAAGGGTCCATCCATTGGCAGCAGTCGGTGCTGGAAATTCAACAATCGGACTGCCCACAATTTTCTCCTTAGCTCGTAACAGTCAGTTGGAAAATTTTCTCAATGGAACCAGCGTGATCACCAGTTCGGTAGCCAACAACAGACCATTTCACATTTGGGCTGAAGTAACCGTACCGGTCGTAGAACTCAGCAGAGGAAACATCGAACGTCGTCCACGTCACCTTGTCCCACTGCTTCCAGATGGAACCATCCTCCAAGTCATACCACTTGACGTCGAACAGATCATTCCCTACGGCATCCCACTTCATGCGAACACCGATCACCAGATTCGGTTCATCCGGATCCGGTGGATCAGGACGAATGAACGAGGCGACACCATTTGCTACCTGGAACGCCTGATCGATATAGGCATTGTACTTGCTCAGCTTGCCTTGGTACTCACCATCTTCCTCTCGGACATCAACCGAGATCCAGGACTGACCGAATCCATACAGCGAGACCTGCTCAGACAGAGGGGCAGTCCATTCAGTGTCAGTGGTCAGGAAGTTGTGTACCACGCTATTGTCTAGCAGGTTGTAGTAACGGACTCGGAACTGAGCCGTTGGACCCTTCGGAGAAGCATTCCACTTCACCTTCAGATCGCTTGCACCCCACGTACCGAGATTGATTACGTTCAAGCCAGTAACCGGATACAGCTCGACATTGAGTTGTTCTGGCACTTCCGTCCTGTTGGTGAACACAGACGTTTCTTCCGTATCAGGACGGTAGTGTCGAACACGATACTTCACCGAGCTTGCCTTGTTGCCGTATGCAGCAATCTGGTCGGAGACTGGCCAGACAACTTCATCTTCAGGAGTCAGCTGAAGCAACAAGATCGAAGTGCCATCGACGACATTGAAGCATTCGAAGTAGACCTGCTCTGGTGCAGCAGGAACATCCCACTTGAAATAGATATCACCATTGAGCAATTGCTCCGAACGAATGTTCGTCACTGGATCCAAGGTCTCATTGCCACCGACCACTTTGCTGAACTTGTTCGCTGGACCGACGACAACTTCTGGCGTATCGATGTACTCGGAAATTACCATGATGACGTTCGTTGCACTCTGCCCGTAAGCAGCCAACTGCTCGGCAGTAGTGAAAGTGAAAGTCGGATCATCGACAATGACTTCCTTGATCGACCGCTGGTTGTCTACACGCAGGTTTTGGATTTTCCACTTCTCAATGCCTGAGCGAGCATCCCAAGTCGCAACAATGTTGCCACCCACGATTTTGTTGACATCCAGATCTTCAACCACACGCAACGTGGTCCACACAGGTGGAGTCAGTGCCATGTTCCGATGGAGACCCATCGACACACCAACTTCCTGTGCAGCGTTGTGATAGCCGGCCACGGTGTAATGCACCCAACCAATGCCAGCAGCCATCTCATTCCGGTACGTGGTGTACAGATTCGAATCGGGCACGTAGCTCGCCATATAAAACCCAGGCGTGTTGAGTGCCATGTCTTCCTGTGCAGCACGTAGCAACTCAGCACCCTTGGCATTGGTCTCTTGCGGAGGCGGATTGCCATACCACGAAGTCGTTGCACCCTGGAATGCAATTTCCAGATCCGGATTACCCCAGTTGGTTCGCATCCACTCCAGCATCTCGATGTTGGACTTTTTCCATGCAGCGATGATGGGTCCACGCTGATTCTCAGGTGCATACATGATACCCGTGGTCTCACCTGGACCAGACTCCATGAAGTAGTCGGGCACGGTGTCCAGTGCTTTGACGATGGCATCAGCAGCCAGTAGGTTTGGACCTGGAGCAATCGTCGATGGATTCCACCAGTAGTTGTCTTGTGGGAAGCCCGTCTGATATGGCATGGGGTTGATTGGGCTGGAACCAACAGTGACCATGACCGGCAACACCTCGACGTGTCGCAGCCCTAGCGTGTCTGCAAGCGCCTTCCTGAAGGTGGATGCAGCAACGACATCCTTGCGACCAGGGTTGCCCGTACCACCTGGATTGAGCGTGTCAGAGAGGTCGTTGAAGTACCCACCACCCAGCGAGTTGATGCCGATCAGTGCCGTCTTCTTGACGATGCCAGCGTCGTCGATCACGACATTGCCTTCCCAGATCGGAGAAATCAGCTGGGCATTGTCAGTGCGAACCACACGAAAGCGAAGATACGTCCACGGAATCGGACTACCGTTGGCAGTCACAGAGTCAGGGACATTCAACTCATTCGGGTAGTCGCAGTAGATGTAATCGCCATCGACTTGCGTACCTGGCACGGTCATCGAACGAAGCACGGAACCATCAGAAGCAAGTACCTGGGCCTGATAGCTGTGGGTCGATGGATCGTCGATGTACGACTTCCACTTCAGCACGACGTCTCCCCAGCTGTTACGCACAGCAGTAAGGTAAGTCGGCATGCCAGGAGTCACGGGCAGATTCGGTTGCGACGCATCCGTCAGTGCCCAGCTCCATCCAAGCTCCTGAATGAAGATCGGCAAATTCGCTCCCCACAACGAACGCATGTGGGCGAAGATCTTCTTCGTCGCTTGCTTGAAACGTGCACCAGTCGGTGCAGGCAAGCGAGTGCCTGGGAAGGCAATTGCATTCGCATCCTGCTCACCCTGTGCCCAGACGATGGCTTGCGGCTTGCGGTCGCCCAGCACGTTGATCATGTTTTGGAAAGCCGGACCTGGAGCATCAGCTTCCAAATCCCACCACCACAGACCACCACCCAGCTTGGTTTGCAATGGATCCCAAACAGTGCTTTGTGGATTGATCGAAGCAGCACGGTCAGCAGCAGTAGAACCAACAGCAGCATTGATCAATTCGAAGGCACCCAGACCAACATCGAAGTGATCCATCAGCTTCTGCTGCATCTCATCGATGCCACGATCAGGCTTGGAACCAATAGTGAAATGGCCGGCTGCATTCGACTGACCAGCGTAGGCGATGACCATCTTCAGGGACGGACCGCCTTCCACCTTCTCGCCCGTCTCCTTGTCTTGAAAGGCAGTGCGAGCATTGAAGTAATGGGACATGCCGATGTACGTCGTCCACCAGTTCCGATAGCCCAACGCATAGCTCATCTCGACCTGACGCTCAGGCGTGATGTTGTAGCCATCATCGAAGCCAGACGTCATCCCTTGACCGTTGACCTGCTGTGGGTAGTTCCTCTTACCCACGGTCTTGCGACCCAAGCCAGTGAGCGTGAGATTGGTGAAGTAACGAGTGTTGTTGATCTGTCCGACAGGCGTACCCGTTTGCAGGTATCGACCATAGAACGTATCGACGCCTTGGAACTGACCAGGCAACGAACCATTGCAGATGACCGTGAGTGCACCCGTACCGAAACCAGACCAACTCACGACAGTGAATTCCTGCTCTACCGACGTGATCACACCATCGGCTAGGTACCGTCCGATCAACTGGAATTTGTCACCAGCCGTCAGCTTCGCTGCCGGGCTGGTGCCACCCAGATTGATACGGACGGTACCGTCGCCGAGGTCTTCCATATCAGCAACAAAGGTGTCACGACCGATACCATGCGAACCATCCACACAGTCGAACGAAATCTGGGAGATGTTGACTGGGTTGACCTTCGATCCCTTGAACGCATGACCGGTGCGGAGATCTTCGAAGTTCAGTACGAAGATGTAGTCCGTCCGACCGTTGTATGGAGTCTTGACTCCGGCAGGAATGGTGGAGTCTCCAGCAACATAGATGGAAGAAGGGTAGATCTGATTGGTCGGATACTCCTTGTCCATACATTCGTAATACTCACCGGTGCTGTTAAGCACATAAGGTGGAAGGCGAATGGTGTACGGTTGATCGCCGACATTGATCGTGACAGTGAACTTGCTTGGTTCGGTTGGATTCGAATCGAATGCCAGAATCAAGTTCGCATAACTACGTACCGTTTCGTATTCGAACAAGACGTGATCGAACTTGTCTTCCGTCTGCCAACGCACACCGAGGAAGTCTGCATTGGTTCGCCACTGCACAGGCACAGTGAAACTACGATCACCCGACGGGATGATCGTAGCCACCATGAGAGCGTTGTAGTCGATGACCCAGTACCGAGGATCGAACCGTCGAAGCGTCGAGTTGTACGATCCTTCGCTCAACGAGAGCGAAACATGGGCACGATCAGTACCACCAGTCTCAACAGGGTAGACCTGACTGGAGTGTATCTTGTCCTTGGTTTTTGGCTCAGTCATGTCCTTTCCTTACTTTAGGCGAATAGCTTTAAAGAACGATGCAGTTTCATCATTGAAGATCGTGCAACCGTTAGTTGAATAAAGTTGGATGACGACAGGAGCATCAGCAAGAAGATGCACAAGTGCAACACCGCCAATCATTCCATTACCAGACTGATTGGTGTACAGCCTGGTGTAGGCAGTGCCTTGTGCAACTCGCAACCCATGCTCGTTTGCAGAAGAAACTCCACTCAGTAGCACAGCAGAATTGATGATGTACCAGCCAGTCTGAGATGGAGTGAACTCACTGGTAGAACTGTTGTACTCGTTCAATCCATCTTCGACTTCAGTTGAAAAAGTAACAGTGGTGTACACAGCAGAAGGAACTACTTGGGTCGCTCCAACCTTAGTAGCATGAACAGTGGACTCCATCGGAACATTGCCGAGATCGCTGTACAAACCACTGGTGGCAATGGGAGCCAAAGTGCCATCGGCTACTGCTCCCACATCATCAGCAGTCAAGATCACGTTTCCAGTTTTATCGTTGACCTTCTGCACAGGTGCAGCGGCAGCAGCACGGGCAGGAGTGTGATACTTGTTCAATGCACCTTCTGGCACAGCATCCGTGCTACCAGGACTTGGACTGATTTCGACATAGGTACTGCCGGACCAACGGTAGAGCAGTTCCGTCGTCCTATCGACGTACAACTTCCCCGATTCACCAGGGTTCGGGAACAGAGCAAGCGTGTCGAATTCCAGGACGTCATCCACATAGCTCGGCAGGAAGACGGCTGGGATCTTGGTACTGGAGTCCAACGGAGGAACGCCATTGGCTGCACCAACAGCACTGGTCGGCACTGCGTTGTCGGCCTTCGTACCCTGGGCAGCCGTAGCAGCACCAATGTCAGCAGCCGTCAGCGTGATGCTGGCTCCGGTCTTGGTGTTGATCGTCTGGACAGCAGTGTCGGCCTTGACGCCCTGAGCAGCACTGGCGAAAAAGTCGATGTTCTGACCAGCAGCAGTGCCCAGCGTCGGACGATTGATCAGGGACAGGTACGAACCATTGAAAGCAACAGGGCTGAGTGCCCCTGGCTGCACGGCAGTCGTGGCCAGCTCACCTTGTGCAGCCGTTGCGTAGTCGGCAGGATCGAAGTTCCAGACGGCAGGCGGCAGCTGGGTCAACAGCTGGTAGTTCAGCTGCAGGGTATTCCAGTTGTCGTACACGTATCGCACGACAACGTATGCCTGACCCAACGACTGATCAACGAGACCGTCGTAGAGACCACGGGGGTGACAGCACTTGCTATCACCTGGGAAAGGATTCAAAGCCATTAGACCCAACCTCGCTGGTGAAATTTGACACTGGTTTGAGAGATGGTTTCGTTACCGAGATCCCTATCGATCCACATGCGACACAGTTCCTCGTAAGTTCCCTTGTGTTCTGCTGCGATCCCTTTGGCTTCGGCGGTGTTTATTCCGTTGTAGACCGAGTATCCGATGTACGCGAACAACGCTTCATCCAGAATTTCTGGGAGAAGGATGATGTTCGCAGTCTCGTTGTTGAGGTCGTAGTTCGACTCGACATCTTCGTTGTCTTCGCCACCTTCGAAGTAGCACAACACTGGATGCTTTGCTTGGTAGGTAACGATGAGGGGTGCACCATCAACAACATCGGTGACCTGCAACGTCTCAGGCTTCGGAGTGAATACCGAGTTGCAAACACCCACGTCATTGAGAGACGTGGTGCAACCCCATCGATCAGTAACACTCAGAATGCGAATGACGTCTTGCAGGAATGGCTCGTTCAACGAGTCGATGATGTACGGTACGTCGATTACGTTCGGGTCATGCCCTGAGATACTGAAGGGCTTCAGCAGATGGTAGAACGTCCTGCCCTCTTGCAGCTGGAGAGTGAGGAACTTCTCCGATAGCAGGAAGCGGGAGTACAGACGATTGAGACCGAGATTGGTGTGCAGCAGGATACCCTTCTTCTCACTCTCGATGATGGTGCCGTCACCACCATTCGCCATCGACAGGTTCTTCAACACACCGATGGAGAGCTTGCAGTACAGTTCTTGAAGGTTCATAGGACTCACACGATGTAGTTGGCTAGGGCACTGGTCTCTTCGTGACCATGCTCATCATCCCAGATTTGCTGCTCTTGTGCAGTAATCGGTGGGGTCTCAGATGGACGCCAAGCCTTGATAAAGGCCAGCATCGAGATGGTATCGATGCAGTCATCCTTGCCTTTCAGGCCCGACCGGGTAGCCATCTTCAGCTGGCCCAGGAAGTGCTGAATGATCTCAGCCGTCCTCAGTTCGGATGGGAAGAACATCTTCCGCATCTTGAACCAAGGAACCACCAAGTTGAATCGTTGCAGCTTATCCACCATCGGACGGATGCCTGGGTTGCCACTTTTCTCAGAACTGGCAAAACTGAACCAGACATTGCGAGTCATCATCTCGTTCTGGAGCCATTGGATAAATGCACCCTGCTGACCAGTCACTTCGACGCCAACAGACAGTGGCTTGTAGAGCTGAACCAACTCAAACAACTTGTCGATGCTCTTATCCATGGTTTGACGTTCAACCATGCCATCGACCCAGAACCAATCACCATTGGAGTTCAGTGCCCACACAGAGATGACCGAATAGTCGGCAGTCTGTCGTTCACTGGTTGCAAAGTCAGTGGTGATGAAGAAGTTGAACGCTTGCTTGTTCTGTAGCAACTTGGAGCGTTCGTACCACATGATCTCCGAGTCTTGAACCAAACGCTCATCATCAGAACCAATACGAAGCATCAACTCCTGATAGAAGCTGGCAGCCCGACCGGTACTCACAGCCAAGTCGTACATAGACTTGATCTGCTGATACGGGAAGCGATCAGGCCAAGCACCCACAAACTCTTCTTCAGAGCAGGGGAACTTCTCACAGACTGGCCAGACATTGACGTCCCAAGCACCAGACTCAATAGCCTGAGTCAGGACATCATCGCTATTGAAGGGCGTGCCATTGAAGATGATCTTCCGACGCTTCGGATCCAACGCATGCATGACACCCTTATAGATGGTGTCGGAGATGCTGGCCATTGCAGCCTTGGAATTGGCATCTTCGTCCGAGATCAAGTCATCGAGGATGGCTAGAGTAGGACGGCGACCAAAGATCTTCGTACCACGAAGACCAGTCTTTGCACCGAACATCTTGATGCCCAGCAACTCCCCGCTCTTGTTCTTGAACTCGATGTACTTCTCAGTGAACCGAGCTTCAGGTATCCACTCCTGCAAGAACGTGGACTGGTTGTATCGGTACTCGATGTTCTTGCGTGCGGATGCCACACCGTTGTCCATGGAGTCTGAGACATAGATCATCCCACTGACATCTCCCAGACCTGGGAGGAAGTGGAACACTCCGATGAACAGACACAGGTACTCCATGAATACCGTGGTCTTCGCTGCACCACGGAAACACAGATTGGCAATGTAGGCGTAGTCGTTCGTCACCTTATCCAACATGGCCAAATGAAATGGGGGAGTCTTGTCCGACTCCCCCGCCTCACCATTGACTAGCTTGATGAAGTTCATGAACATCAGAGCGAACTCACTTGGAACATATCCAGCAGAGTTCAACTCCTTGTAGTCTACCTTGTCCAGCCAGGTATCAAGGTTCTGCTTAATCAACACGGGACGATTCCCCTTCGATCAGTCGTTGTGCTGCAACTTCACGGGCCGGGATCACACCAGCCTCGATGATCTGTCGCTGCCTTGCTGCCAGGGTGGTGATCAACTCACGCATCTCCTGCATGCCAGACGTCTCACCGATGTTCACATTGAACAGAGGTTGGACTTCCTTCGGCTTCGCCAGATGGGTCAGGAGTGCATTGGCCGAGTCCGATTGCACCTTCTCAGACTGAGCCGTCATCATGAGGTCAGCCAGCTTGTTGATGGCTCGCTGGTGCAGATCCTGATTCAGCACCCAGGTCGGAACCAAGGACTGCTCAATGATCAGGTTCACCAACTTCCCTCGTGCATACGCAGACACGTAGGCCGAGATGTCCTTCGGGCTGGTGCCTTTGGCCACCAAGTCTGCATGCCGGTCAGGGAACGTCCTGAAGTACGCTTCCTGATTGCTCATGCCCATCAGCTTGAAGCTGGCGTAGGTCACGGCATGCAGGTAGTCCTGAGTCTTGAACTTTCCATCGGCCAGCACCTTGCTGTAGCTGATGAAGTTGTTCCGAACCTGTTCGGCCACCAATGGATCGCTGACGATACCATTGATCTGGTCCACGTATTCCTGAGTCACCACGTTCTTCAGGTTCGGTGGCATAGCCTGCTGAACTTGCTGAAGGGTCAGTTGGTCAGTCATTTCTCGATCACCTCGTAGATTTGTAGCTTGGCCAGTTCCAGCAGGCCAACTGCATGCGGTTTGGTGAAGTCGTCACCGAACGCCTTGTAGTCGATGGAACCATCCAAGCCCTGGATGACCACCACCATATGTCTAGCATCCAACTCCCCCGTCTCTACCTTCTCGGCCAGCAGACGCAGTGCCTGGGGGATGTTCGTCAGCTGGTACTTCGGGAAGGCAGAGACGGATCCCATGGCCTATGCCCTGATGCCCAGCAGGTTCAGACGCTCGTTCAGAATCTCCACGTACCGGACCTGGACGGCATGCTGTTCGATCAGCAGCTGTCGATGCACCGGGTCCACGACCTCGGACCCCATCTCCAGCAGCTTGGTCATGCCGTGCATCTTCTCCTGCACGTAGTCTCGTTCGGCCTTCAGCCGTTGGATGAACTCATTCATTTTCGGACACCTTCTCATAGGATGCTTCGAACGTCGCCTTCGGAGACCAGCTGATGTACCCATCGAGTAGGTACTCGACTCGGTACCCCTCATCCTCTGGATTCTCATCCGATGGGATCTGCCATCCCCTATATACGTTGTACTCCCCACGGGTCATCGGCACAGCGTAGATAGCCTTTGTCCCAACATAGGTTGCCCCACCTGGCTCACTGGTCCTTGGTTCCTGGGCCTGCCTCACCACCTTCATCTTCTCAGCCAGCCGGAACCCCAGCATCTTCCATGCTTCATCCAGGGCACGGAGCCAGGCAGCGTCCTGACCCTTTGCTTGGTCGAACTCCTTTCGATCCACGCAAGCCGACATGCCCTGCACCGTGAACCCATTGTCCAAGGTCAGCTGGCACACCGTCGTCCTGCCATCTGGCAGCACCGTGAAGCTCTCCGAGGCGATGGCCTTGATCACCTCTTCCCGAGTTACCTTCATTCAGAATTCTCCTCTTGCCAACAGTGGCACAGGGACTTTAGACTCCCTATCGCCATCTGGCAACCTCTATTTCCTATATGGAAATGGAAGGCCACCCCTATTGCCTTCGGCAAGGATAGGTAGTAGCCCCCAACCAGAGAGTGGGGTAAAACCTCTGGAGTCAGAGCAGTGTGGACCTCTATAACAAACCCAGCTGTGATCTGATACTAACCCCCACTTCGGTGGGGGTTTTTTATTTTTGCAAAAGATAGGCAAAGATAGATCTACATTAGGGGAAACTTTTTAAAATTTTTGTGGGAATGTTTGATATCACTATTTGACACTCGGACACTTACACACAACAACATCCCCCCCGGAGTCAATACCACCCCACCTGTACACCCACCCCACCTTCTATTGAGTGCGGCTCCGCCGCTGCTGGATGTGTGTACTCCATCATGCTCTACATTGGTTCAATCATTACCTGTTCTATGGCTCAACAATCCTGTTGATCCATCACTGTCAAAGAGGAAAACAAAATGTCTGCTGCCAACACTCGTATGACCATCGGTGCCATGCTGGGAACCATCTCCAACGGTGCCAACATGATCAGCTCCACCTTCCACACCATGGACTCCGCTGTCTCCATCCTCAGCACCAGTGTGGATGCGGCTGCTCAGAAGCAGAAGGTTCGTGTTGCCAATGAACTGGCGACCTACGACATCGTTGCCAAGGAAGAAGCTGCCATGCGTCTGGCTCAATCCCGTCAAACCACGGTGGACTTCTGCAACAAGTCCCAAAACCACAAAGCGCTCTACGAAACCAGTTTGAAGGATCTCGAAGATGCTCTCGCTCGCCGTGCAACCGTAAACAACCCGTAAACCTAACTGGCCCTCATCCTCACGGATGGGGGTCTTTTAATTTCCTACTTTTTAGAGGTATTTATGTCCAATCGCATTGATCGTTCCCTGGGTGTCAAACCCTACTCCAACAAGGGTGGTTCAGTGCCTGTGGTCCGTGGATCCCTCAAGGCTTCGTCCTTCATCAAGGGACTGCTGATCCTGGCCTTCGCTGCTGGCATCTACCACTGCCTCCACTCGACTGCTACCTGCCATCAAGGAGTCCGCTGTGCTGACTAAGTTCGAAGTCGTCTTCCTCGCTCTCACCGCTGCTGGTGTCACAGTGGTGGGCTATGCCCTGTGCCTCATTGGGTCCATGGTCCTGTCCTGACACCTTCCATCCACCCGTGTATTGGGCAATTTCGCCCCACCAAATCAAGAGGTTACTACCATGTCCGTTCAGTCCAACTTCGCTTCCCTGCTGGGTCAGAACTCGGCTCCGTCCACCAAGGCGGATGACCGTCCCAAGGCTCAGGTGTGGGCCAACATCGGCTACCTGGTCACCGTCCCGTCCGAGACCAACGTCGGCGAATCCGAACGCCGCTTCGTGTCGCTGCCGGTCGGCATCCCGGTGGACAACACCGAACCCCTGGAGACCAAGGGCAAGCAGTCCTGGGCCAACTTCATGCACGCCCGCAACCAACTCGCCAAAGACCTGACCGCTGCCGGTCTGGGCCTGGAACCGGGTGGCACCGCCTACTTCCCCAAGGATCCCGTGGACGGCCAGCTGTGCATCGAGCTGCGTCGTGTCGGTCTGGAGACCGTTCCGGCCACCGACAACAACCCGTTCCTGCGTCCGAACCTCAGCATCGTCGGCTGATCACCACCAGACCGGTCCCCATAGGGGACCGGTCTTAGTTTCCCAACGATAGTCTTTGTTCAACTTTCTAAACCCTAAAGTTGAACTTTTGGCCCTCTCCGACGAAAGGCACCTAAATCCCATGAACAAAGACAAACTCCGTGAATTGATCAAGGCTTTCGAAGAAGTCAAACATGTCGTACTGGTTGAGAACGAATGGATCTGTAATGCAATTGATCGATTGTGGAAAGAACGGTATTTCTCCGTAGAAATACGAGAAGAAATGTACCGTATCGTGAATGTGGCACTAGGGCAGTATGTGTTCATTCCGCAAAGAATCAGGTGTATGAATCCACGACTGGATTACGAAGATGTCGAACTCCGAATCATGTGGTTGAACCAAGTGATCAAGGATTACAAGGAAATGCTATGAATAAGCGATCTCTCGAAGAACTGATTCAGGATATCAAGATCCTGAAGAAGCACATCAAAACGGATAAGTACGATGATCCGCTTAAATACACCAGCTTCTGTTATGCCATTTCCCAGTTAAGAAGGGAAAATAAACTGAAGCAGCCATACGCATTACAAAAGATCGTGGAGAAAGGCGTAGGCTGCCATGCCTATTTCCCCGATCACGTCATGATGATGAACCCTCTGAAGAAGATGTTCATCGAAGAGAATCCCCAGTTGATTCGCCATATGTGGCTGGATCAATTGATCAACGACTACACCAAACTTCTGGAGAGCTTCAAATGAAAAAGAACCAATTGGGATATACCGTAATGGAACTGGTCCTCGCCCTGGCCGCTCTCTCGGTGATCGTCATTGGCTGCATGCTGCTCGTGGCTGCCGTGTACGCCATTGGTCACATCCTGCTGGGATGGTGGTAAGCCATAGGCTGATTCATCATCCTGAATATCTAGAGGTAAATATGGCAACCACCGTCTTCAGGTACGCCGTCAGGCACAAGCCCACCGGGCACTACATCCCTGAGCCGTCAGGACGAATGGGCCGTGGTGGATCGCACGTCGATCCCGTCGAGGTGGTGCCATCCAAGCTCGACACCCATCCACGCATGTGGCCCACCGAACGAGGGGCACAGAACTACCTGAGCCAATGGCTGCGTGGCAAGCACCATGCCTTGCATAAGTGGGAACAGGACGGCTGGGAGTCACCAGCCTACAGGATCGATGCTGGAACCAAGATCGAACATCAACCTCACCGTGTCCGAGAGGACATGGAAATCGTGAAAATTCCGATCAATCTCTAGAGGTAGATATGGGCAAGCTGTCCAACAATGAGTTGAACGACCACCTCGCTGAGGACCACACCTGCCATGGGTGTCTGATGGACACCCTCGACTGCAAATGCATCGATGAGGCGATGGAAGACTGGAAAATGTCAATGCTGTTCGACGCTGTTGATGACCGGCTCTAACTCAACCTACAAGGAACCAACTGATGAGCATCGAAGTGAGAGGAAAGATCTACGTCTACGTCGAGCTGGAGACGCTACGGTCGTTGCAGTACAGAGCAGAAGAGTACGACAAGATCAAGGCAATCGAGAATCGTACCAAGCTGGAGAGTGGTGATCACAGCGCCTGGCAAGGTATGGCCAAGAGTGGTGAAAGGGTGAATGCCATTATGGCTATCCGTCAGCTCATTGGCTGTGGGGTGAAAGAAGCACTCAATGTGTTGACTCACTGGGAAGTCACTGGCGAGGTCCGACTGCCATGAACAAGAACGAACCATACGCAGGAATCATCTGTCCAGTTCACAACAATGTAGACATCTCCAAAGAAAATTACGTCAAGCAAATCTTCAGTGCTGACGAACTATGGAAATGTCCCATCTGCGATGCAGATTCCGAATTCAACCATACCAGATACGAGGAAATTCACTATGACTGAAATCATGGTCGTGACCGCCGCACTGGCAATTGTCCATCAGACACGCCTTGAACTTCACGACCCTGCGATTCGTCATGAAGAGCATGGTCTGTGTAGACTGATGTACACAATCAAAACGCATCTGGAGAACGAGATTGGGTATGACCACAGAGAGCTACGGTTAGCTACTCATCTGATAGATGAGATCTGGAAAAAGTGGCCTGGCTACAGTGGAACATCGATGTATCCCATCAAAGCTCCATGGTGGTTCCTCGGCAGCGAAGTGGCTTACTACAAGGCTGGAAAGAACTTCGTGGGTCATCGTCTGAAGCGACGCAGAGAACTGATGGACTTCACCCATGAGGAACTGAAGGATCTACTCATAAGGAATTGCTATGAATAAATACTACGCCGGGATCGGTAGCAGGCAGACACCCAAGGAGATACAGAAACTCATGACCGACATCGCCATGGAGATGGCGAGACGGGGATGGGCACTACGCAGTGGTGGAGCAGATGGGGCTGACATGGCATTCGAACTGGGTGCCAAGCTGGCTGAAGGTAGCTCAACCATCTACCTACCCTGGGAGACATTCAATCATGAATCCAGAATCAGGCATCTGGGCTACAGTCGATCCAGGGAAACCTTGGTAGTGCAGCCCACAAAAGCAGCAGAGAGCATCGCTGCAAGCAACCATCCAGCATGGCAACACTGCTCCAGTGCAGCGAAGCTACTGCACATGAGGAACGTGTATCAGGTCATGGGACACGACCTCAACACACAGAGCCAACTGATCATCTGTTGGACACGCAATGCATCTGGCAACGGTGGTACCGGTCAAGCCATTCGGATTGCCAGGAAGCTCAACATTCCTGTCTTCGATCTGGCTGATCCTGCCCACCTAGCTGATGTCAAGATCAATCTGAACCTGTGAACACTACGGTCCATCTCACGATGGACCGTTCTCATTTCAAGGAAGCTGAAAATGGAATACCTGATCGTCTTCGTCATCATCTCCGCTCTGTCGCTGTATGCGATTGTGAGTGCACTCGCCCTGCCGGAAGGCAAGGCTGCTTTCACCAATCTGCGAACGCTGTCCTGCAAGTCGGAAGTCGAAAAGGACATTCTGTATCAGCAGATGGGAGTGTTCTACTACCAGCTTGGCAACTGGCTCAACAGCAACGATTGGAAATCTCCGTTTGGAACCAACCGAACCACTCCGATCTGCAACCAGCTGTACATGTGGGTTCTGGCTCATCGGAGAGCATTGGACAACTACTACCCTGGTTTGGCCACTCAGCTGTTCAAGCTCCTGTCTCAGGATCTGATCAGCGAGTGTGGTTCGCATATGGATCCATTCGGAGATGCACAGAAGCACTTCGACAAGTTCAGGAACGAGGCTCGTGTCGCGTTCCTTCGCAAGATGCAGCAGAAGTACAACGTCCACCCTGAAGCACGTCACTAAGGAGATAGCAATGATATTCGTATTCGGTAGCAATCTTGCAGGCCGTCATGGTGCTGGTGCAGCACGATATGCCTACGAGAAAGAAGGAGCTGTCATGGGTAAAGGCTATGGCCACTTCGGCAATTCCTTCGCCATACCGACCAAGAACGCCAAGATCGAGACCATGCCAGTGATCGAGATCAACATGTTCGTGGAACTGTTCCTGGAATACGCCAAGCAGAATCCACAACTGGAGTTCAAGGTGACACAGATCGGATGTGGCTTGGCAGGCTACACGCCTGCCGATATCGCTCCGATGTTCATTGGTGGCCAAGACAACGTGTACTACGACACGGCGTGGAAGGACTACCTGACAGACGATTCCAAGTTCTGGGGAACCATGTGATGAGCAAGCCCATCAAACGTTTCTACGAAGGCATCTTGCTGTCGGGTAGCTATAACCCAGTAGCTGCCCTTACATTCACTCCAGAAGGTATGAAGTCTGCAATCACGTCTCCTGTCAAGGAATGCAGCTTCAATCCTGACGGCACGCTATCGCGTGTCGTCACTGAGAACACGATCTACGTGCAAGTAAAGGAGTAATCATGGCAAGCACCAACAAAGAAGTTCACTACGCTGTGGTGAACAAACAAGGCCGTATCGTCATTGACTTCGGTAGCAGCGAAGACCTGATGAACAAGTGGATCGAGCAGTATCGCGAACGATACAAGTGCGACATCCATGGCATCCCGTCCAAGATCACCAAGACCACCATCATTGAACCACTGAGGTAATAGCCGATGACATCCAAGATCGAGTTGCAGAAAGAGCTGGAACACCTGTTCGACAAGAACCAACTGATTCCACGTATTCGTCAGGAGTTCAAGAACGAGAAAGCGATCATGGATCACATCAAGGCCAGAGGCATACCGGAAGAGTTCGCACTCGATCTGCTGAGCCAAATGGCTCTGCACAAGCGTGCGTCTCTTCCTGTGCTTGTAGGCTGTCTCAGCAGGCATGCACCCACAGCACAGGGTGTGGTGGATCTCATCCTGGAAGCAGCCAATGCCGATCTGGTGGACTACACAGCTGACCTGGATCTGTTCATCGTCAAGTTCCTGATCAGCGACGACGTGCAACTGGAACTCGATAGGTTCCAGTACCCGTTGCCAATGGTCGTGGAACCAAAGGAGCTACTGTCCAATAAGGATAGTGGCTATCTGACGTCTCGTGGCTCCGTAATCCTGCGTAACAATCATCATGATGGCGATGTCTGCCTGGATCACATCAACCGAGTCAACAAGACAGCATTCAAGATCAACCTGAAGACGGCTCAGATGATCCGTAACAAGTGGCGTCATCTGGACAAGCCGAAAGAGGGTGAATCACATGCTGAGTTCCAGGATCGTCGTCGTGCGTTTGAGAAGTATGATCGAACTGCCAACGACATGATCGCAGCACTGAGTCAGATGTCGGACAAAATCTACCTGACCCATAAGTACGACAAGCGTGGTCGCATCTACTGCCAGGGATACCACGTCACCTATCAAGGTGCGACATGGAACAAAGCAGTTCTACAGTTTGCCAACGAAGAAGTGACAGAAGGCTGATACATGCCCAAAGCATACATCATCAACAAAGGCGATCGATATGGTCGTCTAACGATCATTCGTGAGCTATCGAAGCAAAACACCAAGCGTCAATTCGAATGTCAATGTGACTGCGGAAAGATCACATCCGTGATCGTACAAAGCCTCACACAAGGTAAGTCAACATCATGCGGATGTTACGCGAAAGAGATCAATACAACTCATGGTGCTAGCCGTACTCCCATTTATGGGACATGGCACAACATGATGGAACGTTGTTATCAAAGTTCACGTAAGGATTTCGACTACTACGGTGGACGTGGAATAGTCGTATGCCAGGAATGGCATGACTACTCTACATTTGAAAAATGGGCACTAGCTTCTGGTCATGCTGAAGGCTTGACCATTGAACGCATCGATGTTGATGGAAACTATGAACCAAGCAACTGCCGATGGGCTACTCGAAAAGAGCAGGCTAACAATCGGCGTCCTCGTAGAAAATTCGCTAACGAAGAGATAGTGCAATGAACAAGCAAGCAAATTTCCAAATCGATCATGCCAATGGAATCAAGACGGATAACCGTCGAGAAAACCTGAAGGTCTTCCAGAACTGCGGATTCAAAGGTCACTGGGACGTTGGCACAGCTGCTGTCATCGTGGCAACGGATGCAGTCAGTGCAACAGCCATCCTCAACGACAGGCTGAGAGTGCAAGGACTGAGTGGAGATGCCATGGTGGAAGACACCATCGAAATTCCAACCGACAAGCCGGGAGCCTTCATCCTCAACGATGGGAACTACTGACATGAAGACCACGGAACGTGTCCACTTCAGGCTGATCCTCATGCCGTGCTGTCAGCACCTATTCTGCAATATCAATCCTCGCTGGCCAAGCTACTGCCCCAACTGTGGCAAGCACGTCTATCCTGGCGTGCGTAGTGGTGCACTTGTGTCTGATCCGAATGCAACTCTCAAGTACGATATGGATGCCAAGTAATGAAACACTGGCTCGATACAATTGCTGAAAAACAGGCTGCTTATTACGGCATGACTGTAGAAAAGCATGGCAAGCTCATGAGCGATGTAGCTCAGTATCTAGAGGACACTCCAGAACATGAAGAAGTTAGTCATCAAGATCCAACTACCACTGATCGGTGATCTAGCTCTGATTTACGACAAGGAACACATGATCTACCTTCAGTGGCCTGCTGAAGATGTTGATCATCTGTTTCGTAAGGATGAGTACAAGGTGTACTACAACGCCGAGTACGATCCAAGTACCAATGAGCTACAGATCCTCGACCGCATCAAAGAACACCCCAACTGGTAAGGAACCAAGAGATGGATAAGTTCACCGGCCTTCAGTACCTTCAGATCGATATCGCCAACAACTTCGGGTTGGACAAGCAGGACTGGGATGCTCGCATCCAATGGTTCAAGGAGAACGAAAGCAAGCTCGATAGCTTGGTTCAACAGGCAGCAGAGCCAGCCCTGTTCTACGCAGGCGTGGAAGCGTACAAGAAGGCTGTAGCAGGCATGCCATCTGGCTATCCCATCTCACTGGATGCCACGTCTTCTGGTCTCCAGATCCTGGCTGCTCTAACCTGCGATGAGAAAGCAGCAAAGCTGTGCAACGTGGTCAGCACGGGGCATCGTGAGGATGCCTACATCAACCTGTTCCACATCATGCGAGACAACATGCTGAAGATCGACGGCGAGCAAGCCGGACGTCTGAAGCGAGAAGACCTGAAGGACGCTATCATGACCAGCTTGTATGGTTCTGAGGCTGTCCCCAAGGAAGTCTTCGGAGAAGGCTCTCAGCTGAAGTGCTTCTACGCCACGATGAAGGAAGAGGCTCCCATCGCATGGGAACTCAATCAGGCATTCCTGGCCATGTGGCAGCCTGACGTGACCGAGTACACCTGGGTGTTGCCCGACAACTTCCATGTGGTCACCAAGGTCATGGATACGGAAACCGAGACCGTTCACTTCCTCAACAACAAGTACGACATACACCGTAAGGTAAATCGTGCAAAGAAGAAGGGACGCTCGTTGGGAGCCAATACGATCCACAGTGTGGATGGCATGATCGTGCGTGAGATCACCCGTCGCTGCAACTACGATCCCATCAAGATTCAGGCTGTGAAAGACCTCTGTGTGGACATCATCCATGCTGGTGTGGTGCCACCCGAAGTCGATCTGATGGATGCAGATACCCAGATGGTTCAGACGTTGTGGAACCATTACGAGAAGACTGGCTACATCTCCAGCCGCATCCTGGATCACCTGAAGATGGACAATGCCAAGCTGGTCAACATCAATGTGATCGCGGACCTGCTCTGGACTCTGCCCAAGAAGCCGTTCGAAATCATCGCAGTGCACGACTGCTTCCGGTGTCTTCCTAACTATGGAAATGACCTTCGGAAGCAGTACAACATCCAGCTGGCCATGATCGCCAAGTCTGAACTGCTCAGTAATCTAATAAGCCAAATCATCGGCCGTGACTTCAAGGCACCAAAGGGCAATCCAGAGATGTGGCGAGACATTCTTGTCGCGGACTACACACTGTCTTGACTAGGATGAAGGGGCAACTCTATGGTTGCCCCTTGTCCTTTTCCGGAGAGACAGTCATGTACCGCTACCGCATCGCCTACAACAAGCTCAGCAACACCGTGGAGATCTTCCCCGAGAGCGCTGCCCCAAGCTCCAACACCATGTTCATCGGTGAGTTCTCCATCGACAACCCCAAGGCTCCATTCGAGTCCTACCGGGAAGACCTCAGCAAGGCCGTCGAAGAGGCCATGGCCTACGTCGGCCAGCCCGATCTGACCGGCTGGGAAGTCAAGGTCAAGACCTGGGACCACGACGAATGGATCGTGGCCAAGGAGCGCTTCCCCGTGGATCCTGTGGACGACACCCCAGGGACGGACGTTCCTGTCAGCGAGGACGTGACCATCGCTCAGGCAGCCTCTCGTGAGCGCTCCGACGATCCTGACGAAGAGGTCGAGACCTCGACCGAGAAGGACCAGAAAGCCGAGAAGCGATCCAAGAAAAAGGATTGACTTTCCCGCCCTGATGTATCATGGAGAGGCTGCCATCCGGCAGCCTCTTCTTGTTTAAGGACCACCACCATGCCCCTGATGCAAATTTCGCTGAACATCTCCGAGAAGCCCAAGCGACTGGTCAAGGTCGATCCCGATGGCACTGCCCTTGGGGCTGGCTATACCAAGATCGGCACCTTCAACCATCCGGACAACGCAGATCCGCTGGGTGCCCCAGGCAGCCACGTCCTGTATCACCACGTCCGTGATGCCCTGTACAAGGTCAAGGACACGCCTGCTCCCGTCGGTGTGAGCTTCTGGCCAGACAACATCACCGACATGCAGACGGTGGAGATCAGCATTCCACCTCCGCTGGAACCAATCAACTTCATCTCGCCTGACAGCCCGACGCTGGCTGTACCAGTGAGCGGTACGGCTCAGATGATCATCTACTACAACCCCGAGGACACCAGCACCAGCAAGACGCTGACGGTGACCAGCAGTGACACCAGCATCGCGACTGCTGTGTTCAGTGGTGATGTCGGCCCTGACAGCAAGGCGACCAAGGTGACGGTCACTGGTGTGGCTCTCGGCAATGCCACGATCACCTGCACCACGGCGAACGGCAAGAGTACGACCTTCACTGCCAACGTCAACTAATCCCACCCTTGTGGTGGACCTTCAACAAGGCTCCTGAAAAGGAGCCTTTTTTATTTCATAGAGGATAGCTACATGTTCCCATCTCAGACCCGTATCTTCCGGCAGATCAGCCATTTGGTTCGTACCCATATCGAATCGAATGCAGATATACGCCCGCACTTCTTCTTGACCGGTCCCAGTGGATCGGGCAAGAGCTACCTGACCAAGACGATCTGCGAATCGATGGAAGTCCCGTACTTCGAAATAAATGCTGCTCAGATGACCGCTGAAGGGCTGAGTGGTAACTCCCTGTCCAAGGCCATGCGTCCGCTGACCAAGCACTGGGACAAGCCAAACGTGATCTTCATCGACGAGTTCGACAAGTTGTTCAGTCGTGGTGGTCAGACCACTGAAGGCTTCCGTAGCGATGTGCAGGATGAGTTCCTGCATATGCTGGAAGCGAAGAATGTCTCGATCTTCACCGACTACGGCAAGTACGAACCGTTCCGTGTGGACAACACGCTCTTCATCTTCGCTGGTGCATTTCAGGGCCAGAACATCAAGACCCTGAAAGACCTTCGTGATGCAGGGATGCGAACAGAATTCGTAGGCCGAGTGCCATTGGTGTTCAGTACGGACAGCATCGGCACGAACGAACTGCTGAGTGCGTTGCCACGCACCAAATTGCTGAGAGACTACCTGACACTGTACCCGGAGATCACTAAGGCAAAAGCAGTCAAGGAAATCAGCGAACTCATTCGGAACCAACAGAAGCAATGCGATCTGGGTATCCGTCTGTTGACCAGCTGCACTCATCAATTCTTCATGGGAGACATCAAGTGAGTGATGCCACAAAACTAAAGGAAGAAGACGTTCAATGGATCGTTAATGACTTGGCTGAGCTGGGTGTGATGATCAATGGTCAAGCCTTTTTCCTCTACAAGGGGGAAAGCCTTGTGTACGAGAGTGCACGTCACGATGACGGAAAGCCGATGTACTACCGACCGGTAGGTAAGCGTGAATTCGGCGAGTGTTGTCATCCGATCAATCAGCAAAACTACAAGGCTGGAACAGTCAGTCTCAATGATAGCGACGCATGGAAACTTCTTCCTGCGATCACCAAAAAGGACATAAACCAATGAACAGCACTTTCGAACTGAGAACCATAAACAAGATCCTACGCTTGGTCCGTGACCTGCGTAGCCGTGCCGACAAGGGTGTCGAACAACATGGTCAAGCATGGGCTGAAGGCGTGCGTTTCGCTGCCAACAAGATCGAGGCATTGCCTATCGATGTCAATCAGTTTCACGTACCGCACAAGTCGATCAACATCACTCCTGAGATCATGGATCAGATTCATGAACTATTGGGTGACAAGTACCCATCTGATCCTGTCGCAGCGATCAAAGCACGGGCCGTGATCATCGAGATTCTGTCTCAGTTGGATCTAGCCACTGCTGCCGCTGGCGTGCCGGCTGGCTGGCCCAGCAAGCGTGACGGCCTGCCTACACCGCACGGCTCATACGCGCGAGGATGGAACGATGCTATTGACGCATGTAGCGCCGCGCTGATCCAGCCCGCCCAGCCGCAGGGTAATGATGCGTCGCATGGTTGGCGACCGATCAATCAGCTTCCTCAAAATGATGGCTTGTACTGGTTTCTGCGACCCTTCCGTAATGAAGTGATTGTGGAAGGCCCACGTCAAGCACGTTCATCTGGATGCGATGCGGAAGATGGTTGGCAATGGTTCGCTCCTTGTGTATGTCCTGACTTCCAACAGTTCACCAGCAAGTCGCAGGCCACTGGCGTGCAAGTTGATTCGAGTGAGACAGAAAATGACTGACGAAGTAAACCCACTAAAGTTGAAGGTGGAAGCAATGCAGAAATCGGAGAACTTCAATGACCACAAAGACCAAGATCAAGCTGAAACGAAAGATCCGGGCATTAGTCAATGCTCGGGTTGCTCAATCCTGGAAGGGAACCAAGTTAGCAGTTGAAGCAAAGGGAATCGACGAAGCTGCGTA
>JACCDR011710132.1_pt1 | contig 42108 bp, 34 predicted proteins | sample 7446431 | NCBI WGS metagenome assembly JACCDR01 (sample SAMN15323443, study PRJNA562643) | freshwater metagenome | isolation source: river surface water | place: USA:Blue River Watershed | collected 2017-08-17
GAGGAACGTTTGAGGTATGGCAGAAAAATTTAAGCGTATCAATCCCGCTGCAAATGTTTTCTGTTGTAGCTCACTTTAAAAAAGAAAAGACTTCCCTATTAGGGCAAATTAAATTATCCTAATAGGGAAAAGAGGTATGAAGGTAAGCTACAGGTATTATGAATTGGAGTTAAGCGTTTCAAACACTTTACATCTAGGCCCAAGCAAACGTAATCACTTGCTCTACTTCTGGATGCAAGCTCAACGACACAGGGCATTTGTGGGCGGTATGCTCTAGTTTTTTCACCTGTTCGGGCGTGAGGACAACATTCGATTTCATACTCAACTGAATCTCCAAACGAGCAATGCGGCGTGGAGGCGTAGGCGACATAATTTTAGTCACTTCTACCGTCGAGCCAGTCAATTCGATATGGTCACGTTGGGCCACAATTGCCATAGTCGTAAGCATACACGACCCCGTGGCAGTTGCCACCAAGTCGGTCGGAGAGAACGCTTCCCCTTTGCCCATGTTGTCGGTTGGGGCATCGGTTATGAGGGTATTATTGGATTGTAAATGAATCGACTCGGTACGAAGTTCGCCTAAATAAACGGTTTTTACAGTGGGCATTTGCGATAAAGTTTAAGATGAATAAAAAGATGTTTTGTAACAATGATTTACTTTATATAGGTACTAAATAAAACTTTTATCCTCAAACTTAAAAATAAAACTTATGGTCTGTTCGTATTTTTATATAAAAGCAGCCAATTTTTGTCGTATTTTTTGATGATTTTCCAACAAAATCGTTACAAGTATGGTCATAATTACATAGTTTTGGTACAGCAACAATCCATACAACAGCAAATACATACTTGGCTTCTTGTCTTGTGCCATTTGTCCTGATTACTTTACTTTAAATATAAAAGACTTGTGAAAAAAAATACTTTTTACGGCCTTGTTGTCATAGCCCTATTGCTGGCATTTAGCAGTGTAGGTCAACGCCGCAATACAACCCTAACGCAGGTAGACGACGACGACTATAGCTCTATTTTTTCGTTTGGTATTTCTACATCGACCAACTCTGGGTTGCTGGGTGGGTTGGGCTTTCGCAAAGAAATTGCCATTCGTAACCAAGCCGCAATCAAGCAAAATCATTATTTTGCCCTCGAATTTGCCAACATCGACGACTACCGAGAAGTAACGCACATTGGTATTACGGGCTCGGGTTATACCTACGGCAAGCGTAACTATCTCATTGCCATTCGCCCACAGTATGGACGAGAAATTCGGCTTTTCAAAACCTCATCTGATGGCGGTATCAATGTCAATGGTATCTTTGCGGTAGGGCCTACTATTGGGTTACAGAAGCCCTATTACGTAGATGTGGTATATAATAATCGCTTTGTGCTTACCGAAAAATTCGACCCACTTAGGCACAATTACGGCAATATAGCTGGCAGTGGAGGTTTTTTCAAGGGCTTTGGCGATGCCACTATTGTGCCAGGGGCAAATGTAAAAGCAGCGTTAAACTTTGAAATAGATGCCTTCAACAAAAGTAATATCAGCTTGGAAGTAGGGTTTTTGATGGACATTTTCTCAAAAAAAGTTGAAATAATGGCATTATCCGACAATCGAAGCGTATTTACTTCGGGATATTTGACAATTTTCTTCGGGGGTAAAAAGTAAGTTTTGTATTTTTGTGCATTGTTGAATCAAAAACTAGGGCGAGTGTGTTGTTGAGAGAAATACCAACGCATAGAGTATCCTTTTGCAATTATGATAGAACTTCCTGTGGTAGCACCCAAAGCTGATAGCCAACCTGCTACAAAACATAACAAAAAACCAGAGTGGTTGCGTGTAAAATTACCTATCGGGAAAGAATACGCCAAAGTCCGCACGATTGTAGATGAATATAAACTTCATACAATATGCCAATCGGGCAATTGCCCCAACATGGGCGAATGCTGGGGTGCTGGTACGGCTACCTTCATGATTTTGGGGAATGTATGTACTCGTTCATGTACTTTTTGTGCTGTAGCGACGGGTCGCCCAAACGAATACGATGCCGACGAGCCTCGCCGTGTAGCCGAAGCTATCAAATTGATGGGCGTAAAACACGCCGTAATTACGTCGGTCAACCGAGATGAACTAAAAGACCGTGGGGCCGAAATTTGGTATCAAACGGTGGTGTTAGTCAAAGAGGTATCGCCAACCACCACCATCGAAACGCTTATTCCCGACACCAAAGGCAATTGGGATGCCCTCTATCGTATGATTGAAGGCGGACAAGAAGTGGTTTCGCACAACATGGAAACCATCGAGCGTTTGTACCGCAATGTGCGGCCACAAGCCAAATACGCCCGCAGTTTAGAGCAAATCAAACGTACCAAAGAATTTGGCAAACGCACTAAATCTGGGATTATGCTCGGCCTTGGCGAAACCCAAGACGAGGTATTTAAAGCGATGGACGATTTGGTAGAAAATGGCTTAGATGTGCTTACTCTGGGGCAATATTTGCAGCCAACCAAAATGCACCACGAAGTAATTGAATGGATTCATCCCGATACCTTTGCCATGTATAAAGAAGAAGGATTAAAACGGGGCTTACGCTATGTAGAATCGGGTGCGTTGGTGCGTTCGAGCTACCATGCCGAAAAACATATATAAGTACTCATTCACTTATACTTTTACCAAAACAAACTTGACCAAGTGTTGCACTTGGTCAAGTTTGTTTTTACGCTTTTGTCTGTAACAACCATGAAACTTTAAGTAATCCCCAACGAAACAACCGAAATGGAAAAGTTGTATCATGATGTTGCTTTGCTTTTAAAACAAGACCTAAGCATCCAAGAAGTATTCTTTTTTGCGGCTATGATTCATTTGGTATTTGTAAAAATTCATCCTTGGAGCGATGGCAATAGCAGATGTGGGCGTTTAGTAGAGCAATGGTTTTTAGGACAAAAATTAGGCGAAAAAGCTTGGTTTATTCCCAGTGAAAGAAGCTATTACGAACAACACCAAGTCTATTATAAAAATATTCGAGCGTTGGGTCTTGCATACACCGAGCTTGACTATACCCAAGCCCTTCCTTTTTTACTTATGCTCCCTTATTGCCTGCATGATGAGCGTTGAGCTTTTCATGTGTACTGTACGAAAGCTTTCGTGTTAAGATTTTGGATGACCGATGTTAGAAATATAAAAAATACCTTTGTCGATTTGATTATAAAATATGGCTCAAAAAGTATTTTATACATCCGAAATCATGACTAAAACTCCTTCGTACAGTACCAATTAGTATTAAAATCTACTTATATTTCACCAAAACCGAATCGGGGAGTAATTTCAGCCCACCGATGATTTTGTCGTTGCGTTGTTTGAAATTGTCGAAAGCCCCTTTCAATGTCGATTTTACCCCTTTGTCGTTGGTCAAGACCAAGCCCATCGTTGGCGTAATTTGATACAAATCTTCATTATTAATCATATAAGGTCCTCTGATGAAATCAACCATCTGCGATTTAGTCATCATGATAGGATAGGGGTGAATATTTCTAAACTGTCGAACCGTGTCGATGCCTGTGCCTATCCAGTTGGTTACGCTAGGTTTTTGAACCCCATAGCTTTTGTGTAAATAAGCCAAAATGGTGGGCGTTATATCGAAATGCGTTGAAATAGATTGAAAACGGCTTGTGCGACTCAACAAAGGCGAGTAAATGAAAAGTGGCACATGGTAACGGTCGATTTTGGTTGCCATCGGAATTTCTGGCATACGGTGGTCGCCTGTGATAAAGAAAATAGTATTGGCAAAATCAGGGCGTTTTTGGTAGTTTTCAAAGAAATAACGCAAGGATTCGTCCATGTACATCACCGTAGAAAGCATGTTGTTGTAAGGTCGAGTTTGTCCTTTTTGGTCGGCCATAAACTTGAGGTCGTTCATGCGTTTTTCTACTTTTTGTACATAACTACTTTGGTTATTGATACGGAACGGGCTGTGTGTTGATACCGTCAATATCACCTGTACTTTCGGGCGGGTATCGTTCGCACTATTCAAGTCGAAGAAATGTTTAAACAAACTTTTGTCGTCGTATCCCCAACTAAAGCCACTGTCGCCACCTGGCAAGCGTGAATAACCACTGCCATTGAAGGTTGGTTCGTCGTACACGGCATCAATGCCTCCTTTTTGCAAAAACATTTTCATGTTGTCAAACTTGCTATCGCCTCCATAATAAAAAGCCGATTGATAGCCATTTTTTCTAAGGATACTCAGCAGCGACAAATGGTTTGGCATGGCATTGCCAAACTCGTTAAAGCCCGATTTACCAAAAGGCAACGAGCCTAACACCGAAGGCAGCACGGCAAAGGTACGACCGCCTTCGCTCAGAAAATTACTCCAATATAAGCTTTTGGTTGCCAGCGAATCAAGAAAAGGCGTAAAGCTTCCAAGATAAGCTCCGTCACCAGAAAAAGCTCTTCCTAGTCCTTCTACCAAAATAATTACAATATTCGGTTTTTGGGCGGCTTGTTTCATAAACGGACTCAGTACATCGGCGGTAGAGTCGGCACGCAAGAAAGGATATTCTTTTTCGGCAAGGTATTGCAACGATTTAATTTGCTCTTCGCCTTCAATCAACGAGCCACCTACGCCGAGGTAATTGTCGGCATAAATATCAATTTCGGTATCAGTATCCGAAAAATGCTCGAACGAAGCGTTTATGAAATACAATGATTTATTGATTGTCAGGTAGTTACTATACTCACTTCCAAACTGTGCCGATTTGATTAAAGATTCAAGCCCCGAAAAAAGCACTACAAAAGAAAGTACAGGCAAGAAGAACTCTAGCCATAGCTGGCTTGTTGTTATTTTAGGAGCAATGAACAGCATCAAACTAATCACAATGCCCAACACGACCACAATACCTACAATAGCCGCCAAAGGTACGCCACCGGCAGCTCCTACGGTTTGCTTGATGTCGGCTACAGAGTAGCTATACAAATCAGCCCCCAAAGGTACTAATGCTGTAAAGAAGTATTGCGACAAACTAAGTTGCAGCATGACCAATAATACGGCTACACTAATAAAAGCTATTTTGGCAAATTTGAACGAAAAAACCGAAAGCAGCGAATGAACAATAAATAAAGCACAGAGGCTTTTGAAGTAAAAAATAACATCATAAGATAGCCCTTTTTGCAGGATTTCGCCGAAAGGTTTGATAGCTCCGTACTTTATCAAACTTGTGATAAGCTCAACAATACGGAGTAAAACGATAGTAAAAAACCAAACGATAGATAATCCAAAAAACTGTAGTAAAGAGGACTGATAAAGCTCTGTATAATTTTGTGATTTTTTGATATAACCCATTTAAAAAATATAAAATTATGGTGAATGATTCGGAAACTACTTTTAGCTTGTAAATATACAGAATTGTTGAGATGGAATAATTTTTATAGAAATATAATTATTCTTTCGGCAAATGAAGCTAAAAATCCAAATTATTGATTTTATTTGTAATAAGAAAGTAATGGCTTTCAATTCTTAGTGCCCAAAATAGTATTATTACCATAAGCAAAGAGCTTTTAAACCTCTGATAGAGCTTAGGGTATTTGTTTGTATAGTACCAATTTGAACCCAAATAGAAGTAATCTTTAAACACTTTTAGCGTAAGATTCCATGAATTTGAATGATTTTCCATTCCATCATAGTTTCGATAAAGAGTATCTCGCCGATATTTATGATAATGATGTGCCTTATTTTTTAGAAATAATTACCCATTTACTTAAAAATATTGAGCCAGAACTAGAGCAACTAAAGCAATACTGCCACGATAATGACTATGCTAATTTCGCCAAAAAATTACATAAAATAAGTTCTATTGTAGGATGCGTTGGGCAAGTCAATGCCAGTGTTCGCTACAAAGAATTAGAAACAAGCTTTGTCAAAGAAGGAATATTTAAAGAAAAACCTTCAAAAATTGTGAAAGATGTACTGCAAACCATGAAATACATAGAATTTGATTATCTAAAACTGAAAAATAGTGCTGAATCTGTAAATATTTAGGATATTTACCAAAAAATAAAAATTAGAAAGTTTAACAACAAATTGTCCTGCCAAAATACTGATTTATAACATCCGTCAACACAGGTCAAACGTAATATGAAAATTTTAATTGCAGAAGACGAATCGCTTTTATTAAAACTATTAGCCGATAAATTTAGCCGAGAAAACTATGAAGTTATCGCTTGCCAAAATGGGTTAGAAGCAATTGATTTGTTTGATGAAAAGTCGCCCGACTTGATTATAACCGATTTACAAATGCCTTTTTCGGGAGGCTATGAGCTTATATTCCATGTACGCAAAGAACGCCAGTCGAATATACCCATTATTGTGCTGTCGAGTACAAGCGTAGAAGACAAAATTGTGGCTTCACTAGAGCTAGGCGCAAACGATTTTGTAGAAAAACCTTTTCGCTTTAATGAGTTGATTATCAGGGTAAGAAGGCTGTTGGCGACGGCTGGAAGATAAGCTTGAGAACACAAAGCTTTATCCACGATGTGATAAATAAAATAATGTTGAGGTTTTACGGATAAAAGAATACTGTTTACTTCTGTGTGTTTTGCTTGCTATAACGTAATCAATCATAGCAAAATATTTGGCCTAAGAAATAATTTTGCTGTTATGGTATGATTCATGGTGTAATCTGTTTATTCCATTGTATCATTTAAAATCTTGTTTGTTCAATGACCCACTATTCGTATTTTGAAAAGCTAATTATTGCTATATTGGTATTTTCTGTCATTTTAATTTTGACAGACATACTCATCATGGTTTCCGTTTATATAGATAAAGTAAGTGCTAAAAAAATCGACCAAAAAAAGCAAAGTATTCGAGAAAAAATCCAAGAATATATTTCTGCTTGGCTTATCGAAGACGATGTGCCTATTGTAGATTTTATGACACGAGAAACGCATAACTATTTTTCGGATAAGCAGATGAAAGACCCTCTTTTTCGAGAAATTTTGTATGAAGAAATCTTTATTGCCAACCGGGTGCTGCTAGGCGATGAGCAAATGAAAATCAAAGAACTCTATAAGTATTTTGGTTTTGAACAAAAAATCAAGAAAGAGTTTTTCAAATACAAATGGTATAAGATTGTAAACGCCGCCAACGATATGCTGGCGATTAAAGCCCTCGAATCGTCAACCCGATTTACCGAACTCCTCGACCATCCCAATCAGTTTGTACGGCTCATTGCTGTAAAAGCTGAAATCTCGATGGGGGGCGACCAAGTAGAAATCCTTTCTGAATTACGTTATCCCTTGACAGACTGGGAGTTGTATGAAATTATTAACTTCCTCAAACGTAATAACTTTAAGCAATTTAACTCGCTAGAAAAGCTTATCAATCATAACGAGCCAAGTGTATGTGTGTTGGGCTTATTGATTGCCCGTACATTTCAAGAATTGTACCTCAATGTCGATTTCATGAAATTATTGCTCAGTAGCAATACCCGTGTGCGGAAATACGCCATCGAGTACTTAGCCGAATGTGGCGATGGAAGCTATATTCAGATTTTGAAAAAAATCTTTCCTAACCAATCGGAGGCTGTGCAAAGGGCTATTTTGAAGTATTTAGAACTACATGGTACCGACGATGACGTGCCTTTTATTTACAACCGCCTGAACGATTATCGCCCTGCTATACAGATTAAAGCCGCCGAAACTTTGTATAATATGAATACCAATAGCTCAGACTTTCTGAATTATTTGGAGCATTCTAAAGACCCTAAAAATCAAAAATTGGCTATCCACGTGCTAAGAAATCAATAAATCTTATGTTATACTTTCTTTCTTTTGTTGTTCAAGTCGGATTGTTTATTTACTGTTTGATGATATTCCTGTCGTATTTATTGATGGGGATACGCTCATGGAAAGTACTACAGCACCACAAACAATCTAATACCAATATTGATTTTCATTCTTTTAGACAAAATCCCTTTTTGCCTTCTATTTCGGTCGTTGCTCCTGCTTATAACGAAGGATTAACCATCGTCGAAAACATTCGTTCGTTGTTGTCGTTGGGCTACAACAACCTTACAATCATCGTAGTGAATGATGGAAGTAAAGACGATACCTTAGAAAAAGCCATCCAGTTTTACGATTTAGAAATTGCCGATTATTACTACGAATACCGCCTAGATTGTAAGCCGATTCGGGCGGTGTATAAGTCAAAAAACAGGGCTTTCAAAAACCTTTTGGTTGTAGATAAAGAAAATGGTGGAAAAGCCGATGCGTTGAATGCTGGCTTGAATATTTCTTACAGCGATTATTTCGCTTGCGTTGATGTGGACTGCTTGATAGAAGAAAATGCTTTTGAACACCTCATTTTTCCAGTTATCAACAGCACCAAAGAAGTGGTTGCTGTGGGTGGGATTGTGTGGTTGAACAACAACTCTGACGTATTTCACGGGCACATGGTGAAGCTGAAAGTACCTGATAAATTTTTGCCAAGGGTGCAGTTGATAGAATATTTTAGGGCGTTTTTGTTGGGACGCACGGCTTGGAGTTCTATCAATGGGTTGCTCATTATATCAGGGGCATTCGGCATTTTCAACCGTGAACGTGTGATTGAAGCAGGTGGATACAACAAAAATACCGTAGGCGAAGACATGGAGTTGGTGGTGCGCTTGCATAAACTCATGCGTCAAAAAGATATTGCGTATGAAGTGGCTTATGTACCTACGCCACTCTGCTGGACAGAAGCCCCTGATACACGCAAGGTGCTATCTCGGCAACGCAACCGATGGGCCCGAGGTACCGCCGAAACCTTACTCATGCACAAAGATATGCTGCTCAGGCCTAAATACGGTATTATTGGTTTGTTGAGCTTCCCCTACTGGTTTATTGCCGAATGGATGGGGCCATTTATCGAAGCTTTCGGTATTTTGTTTACGATTATCATGGGGCTTTTGGGGTATGTAAGTGGGGTGTTTTTTGCCTGTATGTTGTTCTTGGTCTTCTCTATGGCCTTGTTTTTCTCTATCTTGGCCGTCTTTGCACAGGAGAAATTTTTTAACCGATATACCGAACCGCAAGATTTACGTCGATTGTTCTTTACAGCACTGTTAGAACCATTTGTTTATCATCCATTTACGGTGTATTGGTCGCTCAAAGGTAATTATGATTTATTTATTAAAAAAGTCCATTCTTGGGGTGAAATGACCCGTACTGGCTATACTAAGAAAGAAAATTCTGACCAAACAACCGCACAAACGTAGTTTTTGGTACTGATTTTGAGAGATAAATAATCGCCCATAGTGTTGTATGGGCGATTATTTTATTTTAACCGTTGAGGTAAATGACATCGTAAACCTCAAACATCAATACAAATGATAGATAATGTTCCTGCATACATTGCTCTGGTTTTTGGACTGACCACCCTTGGTACTTTACTGCTTTTTATTGGGGCAGTAAAGCACGCAAACGCTGAAACGACAACTAAAAAAGCAATGGTTATATTGGTTGGTATGGTATGTTGGTTGATAATCCAGGCAGTTTTAACACTGAAAAATACGTACAATACCGATACACATTTGTTCCCACCCAAAATAATTTTGATGGGTATTTTGCCGACTATTTTGCTTATCCTATTTTTATTCGTAACAACAAAAGGCCGACAATTTATAGACAGCCTACCACTGAAAAACCTAACTTATCTCAATATTGTGAGAGTGCCTGTTGAAATAGTCTTATTTTGGCTTTTTCTCCACAAAGCAGTACCTGAACTTATGACTTTTGAAGGAAGAAACTTCGATATACTGGCAGGGATAACAGCACCCATGATTGCCTATGTTGGACTGACAAAAGTAAAACTGAGCCGAAAAGTCGTTTTATTATGGAATGTCGTTTGTCTTGGTCTGTTGTTAAATATTGTTGTAAATGCCATGCTTTCAGCACCGTCGCCCCTACAGAAGTTTGCCTTTGACCAACCCAATGTGGCAATTTTATACTTTCCATTTAGCTGGTTGCCAACATTTGTAGTGCCCGTGGTGCTGTTTGGCCATTTAGTGTCAATCAGACAATTATTGACAATGAAACATTAACCAATACAAGATTACAACGGAGAGGTTTATAGAATTGTAATATCAAAATTTTGCCATATTGTCGAGCTCTGGTTTAGGATGACAATATTCCGCTTTGTTAATGAATTAATGCGATGAAATCTTATCAGCAATTATTTGAAGAACGAATCAATAAAGAAAAAGCATTGCTCTGGACAGTGTTGCTATCGGGTGGTTTACTCTATAGTTTTGATAAAATTATGGTTTGGTCACAACAGCAAATAGAGCAAAAAATAGATAAAACGGCTGCTATTACCATCATAGAAGTACCCAAGCCTTTGCCCAAAGTAGAAGCTGTCAAAGAAATTACACGTAAAATCAGGGTAAAGTCTAACAAACACGTCAAATTACATACCAAATGGAAGGCAAAACCCAAGTGGAGTGGAGGAAAAACTGCCCCTCGACGTATGGCTTTGCCTATGCAAGCGGGTTTGTTGACTAGCACCAAAAAAAATCCTGTCAAAGAGCCTGTACAAGAGCGGGCCAGTTCTTTGCATGATGACAAAGGTGTACACGAAAAGGCTATAAAAATACCCAATGAGTACGGCAATAGCTACCATAATGCTCATGCTGCCAACGGATTAGACATGGATGGTTGGACGTTTAAGGACGACCTCAATTTAGAAAATATCTCGAATGAAGAAGGTTTTGTAAAATTTGAAATTATTCTCAACAGCAAAGGTGAAATACAGGCTATTAATACATTGGGTAAAAGTTTGTTGCCTTCAACCATAACCATGTACAAAAATTACTTACGAAGTAAGGCTTCTTTTGTACGCACTATACCTGGCAACGCTCCTGCCACATCGAGAGGAACGCTTACCATTAATGTTCGTTTTACTTGAAATAAAATTATATTTTGTACTTTATTGGTGGTCGATTTTATTCTTTTGACATTTTCAAATCATCGTTAATCATCAATTATACATAAAGTTAAAAATAATCCTATATCTTTACTTATCAATCGAACCTACTTTTGAAGCACTATAGTAATGGTAATTTTGTACGTTGCTATACCCAACACTATTTTTAGATTATGATTAATGCCACTTTGTCGAATGTTGAATTAACAAGAGTAAAAGCCTTGGAAAGCTACCATATCATGGATACGCTGCCAGAACAAGAATTCGACAATATAACCAAAATTGCCCAAGAAATCTGCCATACATCAATGAGCTTACTTAGCTTTATTGATGCTGACCGACAATGGTTTAAATCGACAAGAGGTATAGAGGTGCAAGAAGTGCCAAGAGAAAAGTCGGCTTGCAGCGAAACGCTTCAACCGCCCTACCGCATTAGGGTAATTGATGATGTGCGTACCGATGCCCGTTTCAAAGATTCACTCGTTAAATTTCCGGAGGGTGTCGTTTTTTATGCAAGTGTGCCGTTGGTCAATGAGCAAGGGTTTGCCCTCGGTACTTTGTGCATTATGGATACGGTTGCTCGCAGTTTGACCCAAGCACAAGAAAAAACGCTCTATGCTTTGAGTACGCAGGTGGTCAATTTGCTTGAATTAAGAAAGAAAAAAAATGAACTCGAAACCAAACAAAATGCCCTTCGCAGCAGCAACCACGAGCTCGAACTAGCCAAAGAACGACTCGAAATAGCCCTCAAAGATAAGTCAGAGTTTTTGTCTATGATGAGCCACGAAATACGCACGCCTTTGCACGCTATTCTTGGTAATATCAATTTGTTGTTGGAAGAATCTCCCAGAGCCGACCAAGAAATTCCTTTAAATGTACTCAAATTTACGGGCGAAACGCTTTTGTCTATCATCAATGATATTTTAGATTATAGTAAGCTAGAAGCCCAAAAAGTGGAGGTTGAGCGTATCTCTTTTCATCTGTCAGACCTGATTAGCAATATTGTCGAAATCAATTGGCATAGGGCCAAAGAAAGAGGGAATGTTATAAAAGTAGAGCTAGACCCTACCATTCCGACTTACCTTATCGGCGACCCCACTCGTTTGGTGCAAGTAATCAACAATTTGGTATCTAATGCGGTGAAATTTACCAAAAAAGGAGAAATTAGTATTCGATGTATTGCCCAAAATATCGAACAACAAAAGGTTAATGTACAGTTTGAAGTAGCTGATACGGGTATTGGCATTGCGCCCGAATCGTTAGATATGATTTTTGATGAGTTTGCTCAAGCTTCGGCACTCACAACGAGGCAGTTTGGTGGCACAGGCTTGGGTTTGGCGATAATCAAAAAAATTCTAGCTTTGTTTGGCAGCGAAATAAAAGTAGAATCGACACTGAATGTCGGCTCGAAGTTTTATTTTACCATGCCTTTCAAAATTGCCGAAAAAATTGTTGAAGAAACCCATTTATTAGAGCTTTCCTTTGAAAATTATCGGGTATTGGCCGTTGACGACAATGAAATAAACCTACGCATCATCGACCGAAATCTGACCAAAAAAGGAATGCTTGTGCATACCTTTAGCTCGCCCCTCGATGCCCTCAAAAGCGTAGAAGAGGGCAATCAATACGATATTGCTATCGTAGATTTACAAATGCCCGACCTCAATGGTTTTGAGCTTGCCAAACGGATTTGGGCTATTTTACCCAAACTGCCGATTATTGCTAGTTCGGCCGACAACAATGCCGAAACGGTTGCTCTATCGCTCAAAAACAACATGAACGACTACCTGCTCAAACCTCATACCGCCCAAGATTTATATAAAGTACTAGCCAAACATCTGATTGCTGCTATGCCAAAATAGGGTAAATTCTTTTGTACAAAGTGATTTTATCCAAAAAAAATAGGGATTAACATATTTATAGGTATTTTTTTCGAGCAGTTCAAAAAATATGCTTATACTTGCATAAAGGTCATATCCAATAACGGTATATGAGTCCGTTCCTAACGCGCTTGCATAAAAATAATATTGGCTACATTAGGTTAGCTTGTCTTGCTATGGAGTAATGTATTGCATTGCTCGGTTTTTAATACCAGCATCTATCACTTTCAACAACTGTATTATGCCTATTCAATTACTCGTACCCAATCGTAGTTGTGTCAATAATACATCATGTAACAAAAACCACCCAATTGTGTTGATAGCCAATGCAATAACACATTAGTCTAGTACAATACTTTAAGATAATGCTTGAATGAAACCTGTAAAAACAATTTGTGTAATAGACGACGACAATATCTATGGCTTTTGGGTCAAAAAACTGCTCGTGTCTAAAAAGTTTTGTGACGACCTTATCATTTTTGAAAATGGGCTTGCAGGCTTCAATTTTTTCAATGGTTTGGCTTCAGATGCCCCCACCCCTGATTTAATTTTACTCGATATTAATATGCCTGTAATGGATGGCTGGGAGTTTTTAGAAGAATACAGTAAAATCAAAGAAAAATTCGAGCGTGAAATCCCCATCTATGTGGTTAGCTCGTCGATAAATCCTTCCGACATAGAAAAAGCCAACGGCTTTGCCGAAGTGCATGGCTTCGTGACCAAACCCTTAACTTTTGAAAACTTGAAGCAATTGAAAGTGTTTCAAGATTAGCAAGCTCATCGTCTTTGGCAAAAGGCTTCGTCTGGGACGAAGCCTTTTATGTTCAATGTAACGAAAATTGATTGGCAACAAGAACCTAATTTGGTATCTTGAGAACAAGTTTGCCTCAAGCCTTGTTCTTTAAGCAAAACGCTATTCGCAAAAACAACTCAATTCCTCTAAAATCGATGCTTTACAGTACGCAACGCTCTACCAATGAAATCAAAAATTTCTTCCTAAGCCATTACTTTGGTGATGGGGTCAGAATTACCTTTGGGGTTCTGCTGCCTAGTCTTGTGCTTTATCATTTCGACCAAATCAATACAGGAATTACCATCTCCTTGGGTGCTTTGTGTGCCAGTATTGTCGATACGCCAGGGCCTATTATTCACCGTCGTAATGCCATGTTGGCTACCACACTGATTATATTTTTGGTGGCATTGTGTATGGGTTTGGCCAATTTTTCTACATTTATGTTGGGCTTGCTTATTGTCGGGATGAGCTTCTTTTTTTCGATGTTTTATGTGTATGGGCTAAGAGCTGCCTCCGTAGGTACGGCTGCTTTGCTGGTCATGACCCTGAGCATTGGCGATATTCGTCCTTTGAAAGATATTATTTTTCATGCTTTGTTCATTTTGTTCGGAGGGCTTTGGTATGCAGGACTGAGTATTTCGCTGTATAATATTCGTCCGTATTGGTTGGCTCAACAATCACTGGGCGATTGCTTGGTTGAAGTAGGTAAATTTATGCGTATCAAAGCGGGTTTCTACCAAGAAAATATTAATTACGACGAAAATTATCAAAAACTGCTTGAAGCCCAAATTGTAGTCAATGAAAAGCAAGATGCCATGCGTGAGTTGCTCTTTAAAACACGTGAAATTGTACGAGAATCAACCCAAGAAGGGCGTTTTTTGGTCGTGGTTTTTGCCGATATGATTGACCTCTTCGAGCAGATTATGTCAACGTTTTATAATTATAAAAACTTACACCAAGCATTCGACAAAATTGGAATTTTGCACAAATATGAAGATTTACTTGTATTGCTGTCAGACGATTTAGAAAACATTGGTTATGCCCTCAAATTGGGTACAATTCCGCACCTTTCGCCCACAATTCCTCGTAAATTACAAGACTTGCATCAGGCGATTCTCGACCTAGAGGAAAGCCCGAATGCCGCCCAATTTGATGCCTTGAGTATTGGAGCTTTGAAAAATATTGAGGTAAATATTAAAAATATATTTTTACGCTTAAAAAAAATCGTAGGATATTTTAAGGTAAAAAAGAAAAAAAAACTTGGTAAGCATGGATTAGAAACAAGCCCGTTTATTGCACATCAAGATTATGAACCCAAGGTTTTTAGAGAAAACCTTACCCTCGATTCTGAAATATGCCGACATTCGTTGCGGGTGGCGTTGGTCATGCTGGCGGGATTTCTGATTGCCCAATCATTTGCTTTTTTGCATAGCAACTGGATATTACTTACAATTATGGTCATCATGAAACCGGCCTTTAGCCTCACCAAAGAACGCAATTATCATCGGCTCATTGGCACGCTGATAGGAGCAGGCATTGGCTTGGTTATTTTATGGCTCAACCTCAAAAAAGAAGCATTATTCGTGATTTTGCTGGTGTGTATGTTGGGGGCATACAGTTTTCAGCGTAAGTTTTACGTCATTAGCGTGCTATTTCTTACGCCTTTTATCCTGATTATGTACGATTTTTTAGGTATTGGTACAATCCCAATGCTCAAAGAACGGGTACTCGACACGTTGATTGGGGGGGCTGTGGCGTTTGTGGCAAGCTATTTTTTGTTTCCAACTTGGGAGAAAGAAAAAGTGCATAAAGCATTGGTCGAAATGTTGCGGGCCAATTTGCAGTATTATCGCCAAATACGGGGCTTGTACCGTGGCAAATCTTTTGAAAGTTTGCCCCATAAACTTGCCAGAAAAGATGTGTATGTAAAAACCGCAAACTTGGCTTCTGCCTTTCAACGGATGTTTTCCGAACCCAAAAGTAAACAAGTGAATATCAAAGAAATTCACCAGTTTTCGGTACTCAATCATGCGTTTTCATCGTATGTAGCTACTTTGGCTTTGTACGCTACCGAGCATTTTGACCACATCCCACACTTGGCAGAGGTGCAAAGCATTGCCAGCAATACAGAACGCCTCTTAGAAAATAGCATCAAGCGTTTGGAAGATAAAGAAGCCTTGCTCGACGAGCCTGCTTTGTTTCAGATTCGCAACCATCACAACCACGAAGATGAAGGAATTTTGCTTATACCAGAGCAGTTTATTAATATCCAAAAAGTAGCGTTCGATATTCGGAGGGTAGTAGATAGGGTAGAAGTATAAAAAAACTGACACCGTAAACATTACAGTGCCAGTAACTACACCCAATTTTCTATAAAAACTATGATAATATCTGGAGGCTTCTGACGAAGCAATATGTACAAACGAGAAGGCTGAAAATGAGTAAAATACCCTACTTGTAATATATTACAGCCAATTTTACAACGAAAATAACAAGACTAAAGGGATTATACCAAAAGAGAAAGTCTTTTTTTTATGCAATCGTTGTCGGTAACGTTCCCAATAGTACAATAACTGGTATTTATTAAATTTTTTTAATAAAACAGCTTTTTCTATTACTTCTATCATTCTACAAAAGCACTATGTTCAACTATACCAAGGACTAAGAAAAAATACGCATATCTTAGCAACAAAACACCCTATTACGACAGTAATAGGGTGTGGATGATTGTAGCAAAATTTACTATGAATAAATACTTTAATCGAGTGATTTGTTTTATCTTATAATTGTTCTTTGGGGTTATTTGATACAAATATCTACTTTCTTTGCGTATAGTATATAGTACTATTTTATCAATTTCTTGACTTTATTTAACTCTTTGATAAATTTCGTTCAAAAGAGTGTTTGTGTATAAACGATAAACTAGGCTTTTTTTTTGGTAATATGCTGATATTTAAGTAATTTTCTGTATCAAACTTATTGTAAACTGTGGTCATACTATACCGAAATTAGGAGATGAAACGCTCGTTTATTACAGAACAAGGTACTTGGTATTTAGATGTTTTTGCAGAGTCGATTCTGGAAAGGGGAAAAATACGCTTGCGTCCTTTAGAAGGGCAAGCGGCGGATAGCTCTTTGCGGATAGAATGTAGCCGACAAATCAGAATGCAATATGGCGTAGGTACAGTATTTAAGCTTGATGTACGTTTGGTAAAGCCCTACAACAAACGTCCTTACCTGATTTCTCGCAATCGGAAAAAGCTGGCAAGGGCTTTAGAGTTTTTCGACCGTAACCGAAAAATTCAAACAGAACACACTACTGGAATGCAATTATCTTTGTTTTAATAGTATTTTATCTTTTATCAAGCCAAAGCCCAACATTTCGGAGAAATATTGGGCTTTGATATTATTTGGCGAGTGCCGTTGTGTTGGCCCTCAGTACGATTTTGTTGTCTAAAGGAATGCGTCTTCGTTCGAGCAGTCGTTTGACAGTTGTGGGGTGAAACAAATGCCCTTTGGAGGTTCTGAAACCACTCGTATTCAAGGAATCGGCAATGGCTTGCAAAGTATGCTCTTGGCGGTCGAAACGCTCAATTAGTGTATAAGCTAATTGATTACTTAAAAGCTTTACTGCGGTCTTTTGTCTTGTTGATGATGCTCTCACTGGCTCTAAAACTATTGTTGAAGTGTTTAGGTTACACAAGCTTAGGTATGAGTACTAAATTATGCTTTTATTAACTCGGAAAAAGCAATGAATAAGCACAAACATTGATTGATTTTACGTAAAAATAAAGAAGTTTTTCGGAAAAACAAATCAATCTGATACAGTTTTTACCTACCTAGACAAAATAGTACAAAGATGCGTTGCCCGAGCAAAATGCGAAATATCATTTATTTAACGCCATAATATCTCTACCTTTGCATAAAAAGGGCTTTTAACTTAACCACTAGCCCAAGCTTTGCCATATTTATTTACTAACTTACCAATTGCATGTCAGAATTTCCTCCTTGTCCTAAATGCCAGTGCGAATATACGTATCCTAGCGATAATTTATTGGTTTGTCCCGAATGTTTTTATGAATGGAATCCTGCCGAACAGCCTATTGCTGAGGAGCTTACCGATGGCACGAGCAAAGTTTTGGATGCCAATGGCAACGCTCTTCAAGATGGAGATACCGTTGTGGTAATCAAAGATTTGCCCGTTAAAGGTGCGCCTAAGCCTATCAAAGCTGGCACAAAAGTCAAGAATATCCGCTTGACCGACGGCGACCATAACATAGATTGTAAAATTGATGGTTTTGGCTCAATGGGGCTCAAATCGGAGTTTGTAAGAAAGGCATAAGCCATAGGAATGCCTAATGCTTATCTGTAAATCGGAAAAAGCTATTCCTTTTTCCGATTTACAGATAAAGACTTGTCGTATTTGTACAGTTTTATTTGCCAAAACTGTACAAATACTTATTTTACACTGTGTTGGGCTTCTACTTTTTCGTAATAATCTTTCAGCACACGGGTAGTCATGGGTTCATATACTTCCCAGAAAAAGTCGTTTCGTTCAGATACCGATTGGTCTTGTACAAACCACGGGGCGATGTATTCTATCCATTTGAAATGCGAGGCAAACAAGCCCACGGGATTATCGCTAAAGTCGCCAGCAAAGTAGGTAAATTCGTAATCTTTATCTCGGTGAATCAACACGGCAGGAAAACGGTTGGGAATACCATAGCGTTTGAGTTCTTTGTGTCCTTCTGAATTGGTATAAATTTCGTGGAAAGCCAACGCACGATTGATTTTCGGGTCGAATCGTAGAATATCGAACCAGTAGGGATATTTGATAGATTCGGGCAAGCCGTAGTAGTCTTGTCCTTCTTGGTTACACACCATAAAAGGCACTTCTGTTTCGAGGTGTTTTTCGTTTTCTAGTACTACTACTTGGTCGTTTTCGTTTACAAAAGCGATACCTGATTTGCGAAAAGGCCAAGAACCACGCTGTTTGATATAACTCCGAATTAGCCATTTGGGTAATTCTAAATTATTGGTGCTATCAAGCGTAACGAAATAACGACCAATCCAGCCTGTCCATTTTACACCAAATTCGTTTTCAAATCCTCGGCGTACCCCTGTGCCTGTAGGAGAATTGATGTCGTTAAATTCGGTCATGATAAGCTTGTGTTGGCTTTTCATTTTACGGAGCAGGTATAAGTCTTGGTCAGACATTCCGCCATACAAAATACCCGAACGCTCGGTTTGGCTTTTTCCTGCAAACCATTCTTCACGATAAATACCATAGGTATCGGTAAAAAACGCCATATCGGCATCGTTGCTCAACTGGTCGAGTTGGCCGTTGGTAAATCGCTCAAGCCCCTTGAGTTGATACTTCTGGTCGGCTTGTGGAAAAAAACCGAAGTAATCCTCAATATTATATACCTTACTGCTTGTTTTGGTAAAACGCAGGTGTTTTAGCATCCACGTGAGTGAACTATGCTCTTGCCCTTCTTTGGTCAAAACGGTTTTATCGACAATGGCAACTACCATTTTTTTCTTGGGTGTGAAAAACCAAGCGAGCCACATCCATACAGGAGAAAGAAGCAAAAAATAAAAAATGGCTCTTGCGGTAGAGATTTTTTTCATGGTAAAATAATCCTAAAAATGGCTGTTACTAAATATTTATTTTAGCAAACAAAGATAAATAAATGTTGGGCGAGTCCCATTGTTGGGATTCTAACTACTTAGTTTTGGGTATGTTATTAAAATCTACGTTGGTACGTAATGCTAAAATCGTATTGATTTCCGTTGGGTCTTCCAGTAAACTCTTCGCCATACCAAGAGGTCGTAATACGAAAAATATTACGGTTATTGAAAACCTTGCTGTAGGCAAGGTTAACACGGTATGACATGAGGTTGTTCAATGGTTCGTTGAGCAGGGCACTTCGTGTTTCGTCGGGAGAAATACCAGACCCTACACCAATAGCCATGTAGTCGTCGGCACCACCAAAATAACGACGCAACGTAATGATATAACTTTGCGAAAACTTAATATCGCCAGGTACAATGTAAGTTCGTAGATTAAGCCAATAATTGCTGATGTATTTGCCTACAGAGGCAGTGTAAATCCAGGTGTTTCCGGTGAAGTGCAATAACCTGAAGCCAGCTTCTCCTTCAAAGCTCTTAGGTAGATTAGCATATAACGAAAAGCCTGCTCTATAGGTAGGAAATACGGGCAAGTTGGGCGAGTATCCAAAGTTGATATAGGTATAAAAAGTTCGACTAATCGTTGGATAAGCGTCAATTTCTGCTTGGTAGCCATTTTCGGCAAAGCGACTAGCATACGAAACTCGTCCTAATACCGTACCTATTTTGGTACGAACGCTGTAAGAAGTACTGGCAATTTGCCAAGGCGACTCGTGCAAGGAGGCGTTGTAGTTGTGGTCGAAATAAATGAAATCGTAAGATACGCTCAGGAAGTTCTGAGCGGCGTTTTCTCTGATACGCCCCAGCAATGCACGAGCATCGGTGCTTTGAGGATAACGATTGATTACGTCGTTGATAAGCTTATAGGCTTCGTCAAACTGCTTGAGGTCGTTCAGCACCCTTGCCTTTTTGATAGATAGCTCTTCGTCGTTTGGGAAATATTCTAAACCTTTATTACAATAATCAAGGGCTTCTTTCGAGCGGTTGTTCCAATATTCTAAATCTATAAAGCTGCTGATGGCTTCTTTGTTTCTAGGATTTTTGTTGAGTACCGTTGTAAGCTCCTGACGTGCTTCGTCGATTTTGTCGTTCCAAATATAAATACGCCCTAAAAATACCCGAATGTCTTCATAGTCGGGGCTGCGGTCGAGGGCTTTTTTGCAAAGTTCGATGGCTTTAGGATAGTCCTTTTTTTCAAAAGCCATATCTCTTGCTCTTTTGAACAACTCATCCGAATCTAGGTTTTCATCTTGGGCATACAACTGTACACTCAGGCTCAAAAGCAGTAGTAATAAAGAAGCGATATGTTTTACTTTCATCATAATAGTGTTTCGGGTTTTGTACCCATCTCAAACAAGGGTAAAATTACATTAAATTTACCAGCTAAAAGTAGTTTTCGCAATGCTTCCTACGAAAAAAGCTTATGAAACACGTACTCTGATGGCTTTTAATCCATAAACGCCTTGCATTTCTTCTAATTCGAGTTGTTCAACTTCTTGTTCTAATAGCCTTTTGCTTTGCAAATAGGCAATATAGCCTTTGTATTCTTCGGCATCTTTGGCATTGGTATAAACAATCGCAATGGTATTGGGCTGAGTTAAACGTTCTTGTGTCGATTTGATAAGGGCTTTGTCGATGCGTTTTTTCATGATTTCGTACCGCAAATTGTATGCCCCTTCTGTGTCGAAACGTCGCTCGTCACGCCTAAAACTGATGTCGATAGGATTGCTGTGTACCAAAATCAATTGGGTTGTTTGCAGTGGCACAGCAAGGCTATCAACGAGCGTGCGGGTATTTTGTACAATTTGTGCCATCGAAAGCAATTGCCAAAGCCTCAAATTGCGTAAATAAATTTGGTTAAAAGGCTTGTTTGGAGCAATGCTTTGCCCGATGTAGATGTTGTATTCGACACCATCGGTTTTGTACTTTTCAAAATAATTAGGGTATGAACTTTGTATTTTTTCTTTTTCTTGTTCCAAAAAAGTACTCACCGTTGTATTGATTTGCTGTAAACTTTCTTCAAAAGCACGCCTGTGTTCATACACGTGGCCGTGATGCTGGTCGGTTACTTTGAAATAAGTCTGTAGCAACGACTGGCAAGGCTCGCTGATGTCGAGCAAATGCCTAAAAATGGGTTCTATTTCTTCATCGAAATAATAGTTGAGCTGAATTTCTTCTTCGGGCGTAATGCCATTGCTGATGTTTTGTTGGAAACTTTCATTTTTAAAAAGTAATTCGTCTAGTAAAGGTAGGTCATGGTGTTTTTTGATTTGAATTAAGGTTTGTTGAATAATATCAAGCTGACTTAAAAAGTCTTTTAAAATGGCGTTATTTCGCTCAACCGACGAGTTACGAATGTCGATAGCACCGTACAAAGGATATACTTGTTCAAAGATTACTTTACCAATCGGCTTGCGTTTGTCGTTTTGCTTATTGCGGATAAACTCCCACGCTACTTCATTAAATTTCCATTCGACGGCTGGTTGAAGGGACGTGAATTTTTGCTTAATCAGTTTTTCTATTTCTTGATTGAAGCTCTCAATGTGGTAGCCCAGGGCTTGTTCTATCATAGGCAGGGCAAAGCTCACCTTGTCGAGGTCTTCGTGCTGAATGCCATTGCGTTGCTCGGAAGCAAGCTCAATTACACCCAAAAAGCCCTCTTGCGATTGCACCGGAATCATGCTGTATGATTGAATGTTTTTCTCTACAAGTCCATAAAACAACGAATCGCTACCGATGCCTTCATGAGGTAAATCGGGAAAAAATATCACTTCGGGGTTGCGGGCGTATTCTTCGCCCGAATCAATAAAAGCTTGGTTGCTTAAATCGGATGTGTGGGCGGCAAAGAGCAACGATTTTTGTTTGTACTCCCGTGGAGAGATATAACTATCGTTTACTTTAATAAAAGGATAAATATTTACTTGTAAGTCTTTGATACCCAGTTGTATCTGTAAGGTTTTTTCTAAAGCTTTATACGAATCTAACACAGGCACGTGTGCCATGTTTAGCACAATATTTTTCATTTCGCTGAGAGCGGCTTCTTGGGTGATGTCGGTGACGGTAATCATGCCAAAGCCTTCAAACGAGAATTTTTCTAAAGGAAGCGTTTTTTTCAGTAACGAAATGTCTTTAAATTTCAACGAATCATAACAAATGCTATTACAGTCGAATGTTGGTAATGCGTTTTCATCTTCGTAGTAAATTTCCATAAAACGCCTATCCATGATTACTTTGTAGTATTTCTGTAAGCCCGTTTTTTGGTTGACGAGGGCGTAGGTCATTTCTTCGTCTAAATCTATTTGAATATTATAGTATTTTTCTAATATCCATTGGTAAGCAAACTGGCATTTGGTATCGTTGATTGCCGCCGAGTCGAGGCTTCCTTGCAGCGTAAGCAAGCCTTTGTCTAAATCGACAAAAGCTTCTTCAAAGGCAGGCGAGTAGTAGAAAATTTGGAAATTATAGGGAAAACTCAGGGCGTACAATTGCTTTTGGCTTTCGCTTGCCAAGGGAAATAGGGCCAAATTGAGCAAGTCGATGATTTCGGGATATTGGTAAATCAAAGCTGGCTCGTCGAATGCCCCTAAAAGTTCGGGGCGGCGTTCAAATTCTGTAATGATTTGCTGGTAAATATTTCTTTGAATCGCACTTGGATTAGCCTGTTGTTTTTTTCGTAAATAATTGACAAACAGACGAAAAGAAAGCTTGCTTTTCATAGTTGGATGAAAAGACAAGTTGGGTATGTCGGGCGTAACAGTTTTCATATCACATTACAATTAATCATGTTGCTGAAAGCATATAAATGCTTGGTATTCTATCATAACAAGTCTTCTCCTAAGATAAGTTTCATAAAGCTATTTCTATACGCAACTCAAGGGATAATCGGTGCAAAAAGCGTATCAATGAACCGTAGGGCTGTTGATGTTAGAGGAAAGCCCTTCGGAAAGTTATTTTTAAACGTACAAGGCTGTAGTAGGGATTCTTTTCTCTTTTTATAAAATACTTGTATATTTAACTTCTAAATTCATAAAACGTATCAATTAAGCTTGTTACCAATTTACGAAGCCATATCTTTCGAGAGTCGAATCACAAAAGGAGGCAGAACACGTCCTATTATTGTGACTGTTAGGAACGAAGAAGGAAAATTAAAGCAATTCGTTGTGAAGCTTTATAATAAAATAGAAATTCATGAACACTTAACTGTGGCTCGTGATGTCCTTACGGTTGTATTAGCCGAGGAGTTCGATTTATTATCACCATCCTCTGCTTACATTCGTTTTACCGATGCCTTTATCCAAACACTTCCGAACGATTTACAAGCTGAGATAAAGCAAAAAGAAGCCTATTTGAATTTCGGTTGTGAGTATCTCAACGGGGTAATAAACTTTGGAGAAAATATTCCTCGAAATACATTAGAGGGATTAACAGGTATAGATACTGTATTTGCCTTCGATAATTTGGTCAGAAACGTTGATAGACGATATAATGAAAAGACCAATTTGTTATTATATAATCATGATATTTATCTGATTGACCACGAGTTTTGTTTAGAGATAGATTTAGAGCATATTGAAGATGTAGAAACAATGAATTGGCGTTACTACTACCAAAACCATGTATTTTATCCTTTTTTATCAAGCCATAACAAATACACTAAATTAGGGTATTTTAATGACTTTGAAGAATTATTAAAACGCTTGAACGTTAATAAGTTAAACACTTACATTTATCAGTTAGAAGACCTTGGATTTCCAATGCCTGACATAGAAATATTAAAACGCTATTTAGAATATACAAAAAAAAATAGTTATAAATTTGTAACCCTTTTGAGAGGAATACTCCAATGAACAACAATATTTTCACATATAGCCTCTTACGATACGTGCATTCAGCTTCGTCAGGAGAAGCCTTGAATGTGGGTATTTTGTTCATTTTTCCAGAGCAAAGGAAAGTTGTTTTTCATGCACCTACTAAACTTACAAGGCTATCTCATGTCTATCAAAACTTTTCGGAATGGCTTGTAAAGGCACATTTAAAAGGTATTAAGCAAAAAGCACAAGCGATAAGTAAAGATTGGAATTTATTTGCAGACGAGCTTTTACATAATCAACGAGCTTTTATTGCTCGGGAGTTTTTATTGGAAGATGCCACAGCCTTACAGTTCAGCGAAATCAGGGTAGGAGTACTCTATACAGAAGACGTTGTAGCATTAGCACAATCCTATTATGATTTGTATTTTAGTGATTATGAGGCATTGCCTACTAAAGAAAATCAACGTAACGAAAAGTATATTAGCCAAAAACTTTATAAAAGTATCATTGCCCAAAATAAAGAAGTTGAGCAGTATTTGAGAAAAGATGTTGTAGTTGAATCGCCAGATTTAATCCTCAAATTTGAATATGCTTGGCAAAACCATCAAGAACACTTAGTAAAGCCTTTATCTTTGGATTTAGCCACAGAAGAGGGTATTCAAGAAAAAGCCGCTCGTAATTATGGTTATTTGGCTCTGATGAATCAAACTGCTCAAGAGAAAAATTATACCTTTGATGTTTTAGTCAGCCGTCCATCTTTCAAAAGCCTCTATGCTTCCTACGACAGAGCATTACGGGTATTAGACGCTGTACCCACTTCTAAGAAAATCATCGAAGAAACGCACATCGAAGAATACTCTGGTGAAATTATCGGGCAACTCCTCAAACGTGCATGATAAACGGCACGCTTGAGAAGTTGCTTTTACTCAAAAGAAAAAGCCCATTTTTATCGTAAATAATTGTTCTTCTTCCGACAGGGCGAATGTTCCTGTTAGTACTGCCATCTGAAAAGGAGCAAGCCACACACCTGCACCGTAGCCATGGTGCCATTTGTTCGATTGCTCGTGCGGATTCCACACCCTGCCTACATCATGAAAGGCCAACATTCCAATACTTGCTGGAAATAAGTAACTTTTGAACGTAAGTAGTTTCAAACGAACTTCGGTATTGTTGTAAAAGGCGTTTTGTCCAGCAAAGCGGCTTCTTCTAAATCCTCTCAGGTTGCTCAATCCTCCGAGCGTATTGGCCTGATAAAAAGCATAATCGCCCATGTTGAAGCCCGCTCCGACACGTGTTGCCAACGATACAATGGCAGGCAGTTTGAAGGTATAATGAAAGGCTAAATCGGTTTTAAGATTAAAGTATTCATCCTGGTAACTACTCAAAATACCGTGCTGATACGTGGCGTTGATGTCCCAACGCATCCCCATGGTAGGCAATACAGGATTGTTGCGGGTGTCGATGGTTGTACCTAAACGAACCCCAATAAAATCTCTTTCTTGATATAAAGGCGAGCCAATAGGAGCGTATTCGTTGATAAAACGAGTAGGATTTTCTTTTACATCATAGCCCGAATATACCACGCCATAGTACAGCGTCACTTGATTGAAGTGGTTTTTCAACAGTAAACTATTTTCATAATTACTCAGTTTGGTACGGTAATAACTAATGCCTTTTTCTTTCAAAAACACCGATTCGTTGCTCATGCCAAAAAAGTTGTCGGTCATGCCTTCTTGTTGCAAATTTATCTTTAATTCAAGGTCTGTTTTGCCCAATACGTCTATCCAACTGCCTGTGTAATACAGGTTAAATGCTTGTGTAGCAAAGGCATAGTTACCCGAAAGACTATGCTTGCTGGCATAAGGACTTTTCCGAAAGGCTTGCTGAGTAATTTGTACACCTCCGCCAATAAACAGGCCGTCGTCGGGGTTGTAGGCAAAAGAAGCCAAGGGGGCAAGGGTATTATACACAAAAGCCGAGCGATTGAGTTCGTTGATTTGTTTGTCTTTTTCGCTGGTTTTGTCAAGGGTTTCGCTACCGCCCATGATGGTCGTATGGGCTTTTTTGTCATAAATAAGGGTTTTGCGTGTGCCTTTGGCTACCCACGAACTATCAACAAAGCTGTCTTTTCCTTTGCCTCCAATCAAGCGTAATTTGATACCTTGTTGCGCTTGCCCCGATACTACAAATCGGTCTTCGCCGTCGAGGCCCCAAATCCTGATTTCTTTGGTAATGCTTGGGTCAAATAAGCGGCTGTAAAGGAGTTTTCCTTGGTTGTTTTTTTTGTTTTGGTCATAAAGATTCACCTGGGTTTGTCCGTCGTTGAGGCGGTTTACTTCGATGATTTCATCTTTATTTGAGGCAACAATATCTATTTCTTTCGACAAAAAACGATAGTAACGAAGGGCATACGCAACAAGGTCGTTGCGTCGTTGTTTCAACTTACGGGCAATTTCAGGTATGTGTGGGTCGGGTTGTGGCAGGCGTGCTACAGCCGAATCAATCAGGCTATCGCTGATACTTTGTTGGAGGGCTTGGGCGGTTTGCTGCCAATCATTTGCCGATAATTGGGTAAGAAAAGCCCTATCAACATACCGAGCGTTGTAATTGAAAGTATTGATGTCTCTTATTTTTAAATCAAATCCTTGGATTTTGGGTAAAATCCATTTGCGTGCAATGATGCGAGGCAATACTCCTTGATTTACAAAAAAAGCTTGGTCTCTATCTCTTGGAATCGGTCTGAAAAAGGTTTCTTTGCCTTGTTCAAATGCTGCCCAACGCCATTGGTCTTCGTGCCTGTCCCAGTCGCCAATCAACATATCTAACAGCCTTGCACGCAAAGTGGCTTTTTCGTCAACTTTATGGTGGTTGTCGTCGGCTAATTTTTCAAAGAGTTTGGTTGTCGAATAAATTTTCTTTGCTCCTGCAAAGCCTTCGTCGGGGCGTTCTTCAAACAAGGCTAGTTGTCCTGCAAATAGGCGTTGGTATTTGCCCAATAAGGCATCGTTCGGAATGGTCACGAGGCGTGGATTGGTGTGTAGCACTTGGGCGGCATCAGCCAAGGGTGGTATAGCCAAGGCTGCAAATGGATGCGATGCCGAAATTTGGTCTCCTACAATGTCCACGGTAAACTTACTTCTGATACTCGCAGGAATGGCACTTTCGGGATATTTTTCTACCGAACGGGTAACAAAATAGGCACCCGTGGGCGATTCGTACCGCAACGAAAGAGTTTGTTGTCCACCGCCTCTTTGTACTATTTTTAAATCCTTCAAATCGAGTGTTGGTACGGTAATGGGGCGTGTCCAAATATCTCGGTAATTGCTCCCCAATAGCCAACGCTGAAAGGCATTTGCCTTGAAACGAGCATTAGGAATATGTGTTGTAGATGTTGAGATAGCCGTATTAATACTAGGCTTATCATGCTTGAAATGAATGTTTTGGCTAAATAATACTTCGTCTGATGCCGAAATGAAACGTCCTTCTAAGGTAGCGTCTTCTAATAAATTTATGACAAAAAAACCTTTTTGCATGGCGGCAAAAAGCGCATTTTTCCCTTTTTTGACAGGTGTATTCTTTGAACCTGCCCCTGATGTAATATAGTTGATAGAATCTTTTACAATCCACTGCAAATTATGTTCGTGTCCGTTGACGTACATTACATTCGGGTATTGCCTGATGATATTGTTCAGCCCGTTGGTCAGTTCTTTGTTTACGGGATGGGCAATATCCTGAATATTACCAATCAAAGACCGATACAAAGGATATATCGAACCAATGATAGGCAAGGGAATAGATACGCCTAATTCATGGAAGGGTAGGAGATGGTCTTTCCAAGTGAAATAGCCCCCATGATTGCCGTAAGAATAAATAGGATGGTGGGCTAGTACGATTACTTTTTTATCAGTATTTCGGTATAAAATATCATCAATGGCTGTAAGCATACCTGCCAAGTCTTTCACTTCGCAGTCGGAGTCTTCGGCGGGTTTTCCCCAAGGATGCAAAAACCATTGCGTATCAAGCAGAACCAAGGTCAATTGAGCATTGAGTTGAATTTCTTGAGGCGTAGGACAACCGCCTTTAGGATAAAAAACATCGTCTTTTTGTAAATAACTGGCAACAAATTGCTCTTGATTCTTGATATACTCCCAGCCGTTGCGTCCGCCTTGTTGCCAATCGTGATTGCCCGGGATAATGAAGCTGCGTCCCTTGTGTTGCTTGATGAGGTCGAGTTGTGCTTTGAGGCGTGCTACGGCTGTATCTCGGTTAGGATGTTCTTCGCTGACCAAACCCACAGGATAAATATTGTCGCCTAAAAAAGCCAAAGTAGCATTTGTCCCAGCCTTTTGGAGATGTTTTTGAAGGGTTTGCAAAACGACATCTTTGCCGTCGGTACTAGGTTCGCCCGCATCCCCGACCAGAAAAACGGAATGTATAACCTTTTTTTCTTGGGCAAAAAGTGTATGAAAAAGCAACAAACAAGTAAGTGCTAGTATCCATTTTTTCATAAGTCTGTTGAGTTAAGAAGCAAGTTAGGGCTACGCCATTCGACCTTAACTTGCTTTCTTTTAGAAGTATATGCTAAAACTGCCGCCATAGAGCTGTCCGTTAGTCCAAGGAACAAACGACGTTTGTATTTTTTTTCTAGTTGGATGAATCTTATCTTTCAGCCAAGGATAAACCACATAAGCTGCCTTTGCCGATAAAATGCCGATGCCTGCCCCCACCAATACATCCGACAACCAATGTCGGTTATTGAGCATTCTGAATGTTCCTGTTGCTGTGGCAGTAGTATAACCTCCAACGCTATACCATACACTTTGCTGCCCGTATTCTTCGGCTAAAATGGTAGCACCTAAAAAAGCGTTGGCAGTATGCCCCGAAGGAAACGAATCCTGAGAGCTATCATCTGGACGCATCACTTGGGTAATTCCTTTGAGTGAAAAAACCGTAGCGGCCATGATAACCGTGCTGGTAGTAATAATGCCTATTTTATCGGCTGCCGAGCTTTTGCCTTTGATACCCGAAAGCTCAAGGCCTACGGTCAAGGTTTGAGGGGCAAATTGCAAATAGTCATCTATGTGCGTTCTGAATCCCGTAAGATATTGTTGGTGCCATTCTTTTTGTTCGGCTTTGGTACTGTTGTTGATAAACACCATGCCTGTGGCAATAAGCACGGCTGGGGCTATCAAGCTTTTAGGGCGAAACGGCTGTCTGAGCGAATCGCTTTGTGCCAATACTTGTAGCTGCCACACGAGTAAACACAGGGCAATGCCACTATAACGAACAATTTTTTCGAGCCAATACTTCATAGAATACGTTGGATGAAAAACATTTTTTTTGGTTAATTTACTATAAATTCTCAAGCAAGGCAGCTACACCAAAAGCTATGACAGAAGCCACAAAACCAAACATGAAAATGCCGTAGGCAATACGCAAAAGCTTGTATTTTCGACCCAATACTTTGCCTAAAAAATAAATATCTCGTGTCATCGAAGCATACAAAAACTCCGAATCGTTCATCATTTCTTTCATGCCAGCTTGGTAATCTTCTAAGGTCATTTGATGAAAATTACCAAAAAAAAGTAAATTAGCCGTGCGGTTGTCAATATCTTCTTTTGAGAATTTCCCTTTGGTTACGTTCGGAATGGTAGCCAATACCGCAAAAACGATGGCAAATAAACATACAACCGTAAGCATAATAGTAGGTACAACTAAGTAGGTGTTTTCTTCTAATTTTCTTACTAAAATACTGACAATCAAAGAAATAATAATCGTATTGACCGAAATCATGATATTAGCTTTGTTGTCGGCCATAGCCGAAAGTTGGAAATGGTTGGCAGAAGTGGTTCTAAACATGGTTTCTACTCCTCTTTCTGGCTTTTTGATTTTTTCTTCTTTGGTTTGTTTGTCGTTTTCGACTTTTTTCAATTTTTTAGATTCTTTCAGCAGTGATAATTTCTCTTCCATTTGTAGCTTATTTAGCTCTTTTTTAGGGGCTAAAATGCTTTTGCCATAAGGCGTGAAATAGCGGTGTTCTTCAAAAAATGCGAGGGTTGTTTTGAGCCATTCTTTCTCAGAAAGAGGCTCTTTGGTATAGGAAATTTCTTGTCGCAAGCTTTCCGATTTTTCCCAAAATGCCTCATCAGCTAAGTGGGCCAAATCGGCATCGCACAAAATCATCTCCTTGGCATTCATGGGCATTTGAGGCATCCGAGTGGCAAGAATATACGTGCAAATTTTGTTTATTCTTTTTTCCGAAACGTCTAAAGTTGTTAGAAATTCACGGGCCATGTCGGCACCTATTTGTTCGTGGTCGGTGGCACTTTGGCTATAGCCAATGTCGTGCAACCAAGCCGCTATTAGCAAGGTTTCTAGGGCTTTAGCTTCTATGTTCATGGTAGAGGCTATCGCAAAAGTGGTAGCTACCACATCACTGGTATGTTGGTAATTGTGGTAACTATAGTGCGGAGGCAATTGTTGTAAAATACCTTCGGCGAATGCTTGCACTTGTGTCAGCAGCGGGGTTTCTATCATTGCTCGACTCCTTTTTCGTTTAGTTTTCTAATAAACACAAAAAAATCCTTAAAACCAAGCACAAAAAAGCACCTTGTTTGAAGGTGCTTTTTTGTGCTTGGGTATAGCTGCTATTGTAGCTTAGGAATTAGCATTGGAACTTTCTTTTGATAGTCGATATAAGCTTTACCAAAAATTTGGATGAGTTTCTTTTCTTCAAAATAAATACCAACACGCACATAAAGGCTGATACAAAGAGCCGTGGTACAACTCAAATCTGTACCCAAAACCCCAAAACTTCCCCAGACTACCAATAAGGTTGCCAAATAAAGCGGATGTCTGACAAGGCTCAAAATGCCTTCAGTTTGTAATGAGCTGGTATCTTCGGGCTTGAAGCCTAAAAATGCTGCAAGGTTGTATTGCTGAAACGAGATAAAAGCGGTATAAAAACCCGAACCGACCATCAGTCCACCCAAAATATAATTCATGGTATCGGGCTTCATCACTATGCTTACTGGGGCGTTTTGCTGAAAGTAAATAATGGGCAAAAGCGTTAGCAAAGCAATGAGGTTGTAAACCAATCGGTAATAGGGCATTGAGCGAAACTTTGCTTTCATGGCAAGCGTGGCAAGGCCGCTGTGGAGGCATCCGTAGCCTATCCAGAAAATCACTAATAATACAATCGACTTCATGGTTGGGGCATCAACAGGCTAAACTGCTGGTTCTGTTTCTTCTGAATTGTTGCTGGCTTCGTCGGTGAAAACGGGTGCTTCGGGAGCTACAACCGTATCGGCATCGGCTTGTTTTTCGCTTGGTGCTGGGGCAAAAAAGGTATTTTGCCAAATCAGTATGGCTACCACACCACAAAAAATACAGGCATCTGCAAAGTTGAAAATGGGAGTAGAGTAATACGTTCCTCCCAATACAGGTATCTTTTCGGGTATCCATCCTTGGTAAAAGTCGAAGAAAAACATATCAATTACCTGCCCGTGAAACCAAGGCATTGGCGAGCCAAGAGGAGCATTGTCAAAAATAATACCATAAAAAATACTGTCGATGACATTGCCAATAGCACCCGCAAGAATGGAAGCAATACTCCACAATAAGCCTACATGTGCATTTTTTTTGGCCAAAACCGTTAGATAATACCCAATGCCAAACATGGCGATAATCCTAAACACTGTGAGTGCTACTTTGCCATAGCCATTCGGAATGAAGTCGAGGGTCATGCCAAACGCCATACCGGGGTTTAAGACATAATGGAGTTTGAGCCATTGCCCAATAACAGGCACTTCATTGCCAGGAAATTGTAAAAAATGATGGATAGCAAACTTGATAACTTGGTCTATGAAAATTAATAAAATTGTCAAACCAAAATATTTATAAGGACTTCGAAGCATTTCTTAAATAACTGTTTTACAAAAAATCACTAAATTCAAGCAAAATAACTCATGAATAACCCTGCAAAGGTACAAAATAAAAACGCCACGATAGCAAGGCATTCGGTGGCGTTTTAGGATATTTTTGTAAAAATGTACCGAAAAAAACGCTTATTTGGCTTTTTTACGGCGATACATTTCATTTTTTATGAGCGTAAATTCACGACTTGCTTGCCCTGCTACCGACGTATTTTCGGATGCCCGACGGAACAAATAAGGCATCACGGCTTCTACTGGGCCATAAGGCACATACTTGGCCACATTATAACCAGCGTTCGCTAGGTTGTAAGAAATATTATCAGACATACCGAGCAATTGGGCAAAATAAAAATGCTTGTCGGTGGGTGCTACTTTGTGCTGACGCATGAGTTCGGTGAGGTACTGGCAACTGTACTCGTTGTGTGTGCCAACACAAACGGAAAGTATATCTTTGTTTTCGATAGCAAATGCAAGGGCTAGATTGAAGTCTTTGTCGGTATTTTCTTTGGTTTCGTGCACAGGTTCGCAGTAATTGCCTTCATGCGCACGCTGGCGTTCTTTTTCCATGTATGCCCCACGTACCAATTTTGCTCCTAAACTATGTCCTTTATAACGTGCCATTTCAGTGGCGTGTTTGAGGTTTTCGAGCATATCTTTGCGATACATCTGGTAGGTATTATAAACGATGCAATCTTGCGTATTGAATTGCTCCATCATTTCGTAGGTGAGGTCGTCGATGGTGTTTTGAATCCACGATTCTTCGGCATCTACAAAAATACGTACTTGCAAGTCGGCAGCTTTTTGGCAAAGGGCTTGCATTCTGGCTCTCACTCTTTCAAAAGCTTGGCTTTCATCTATGCTGAGGGGGGCGGCGTTTTGTACTTTTTCTAATAGCTCGGCACTACCAATGCCCGTTACTTTGAATACGGCGAAAGGAATAGCAGCGTTTTGATGTGCTTTTTCGATGGTAAGCAAGATTTCATCTCTTGTTAAATCAAAACTTTTTTCATTATCTTCCCCCTCCACGGAATAATCCAAAATTGTGCCAATATGGGCTTTGTCCAAATTTTCAATGGCTTTGTTACATTCTTGCAGGGTTTCTCCACCGCAAAATTGCTCAAAAACCGTAGCTTTGATGAGTTTTTTGATAGGAAAATGAAGAAAAATGAAGAGTTTGATAAAAAAAGTTCCTAACTTTACAAGCCAATTCTGATTCATACTGGCGAAAATGAGATACATCTTTTTCAATTGTGTATCAGACTTGCTGGAAAATGCGATAGAAGTGTCTTCAAATGAGATTTTGTCGGCCTTCATAATCGGTTCGATGATTACGTTTTTAGTCATATTCTAAGACAAAAAAGTGACTACATTTTTGAAAAAAGTGGTGGTTTTAACCAAAGATTTGTTGATAAAGTAAAATCCTATTAACGAAAGAGTTAATCATCTAATTTTACATGAAACGTGCAAATATAGTATATTAGAATAATACAAAAATATATTTGAGGGGGATTTTTTTTCGGGACTTGGTTTTTTACCTACATTTCAAGTAATCCGACAAACACAATCAAAAGCTATAGGCTGATAATCAAGGGCAATAGCAAGCACCCGACCATAGTGAGTTTTTTAATTTTTATTTTGAATTAATTCTGTTTGCCAAATGAACGCAAATTTAGACGTAGTGCCGATGCAGGAATGGATTAATACTGACGGCAAACCATTGATTATCGCTGGCCCTTGTTCTGCCGAAACGGAAGAGCAAGTGCTTGAAACCGCCAACCGTATTAAAGCTGAAGGATATGCTCATATCATGCGTGCGGGTGTGTGGAAACCTCGTACTCGTCCAGGTAGTTTTGAAGGAATGGGTGAAGCTGCCTTGCCTTGGCTTGTAGAGGCTAAAAAGCAAACTGGTTTGCCATTAGCTGTAGAGGTTGCTACGCCAGAACATATCGAATTAGCTTTGAAATATGGCGTTGATGTACTTTGGGTAGGGGCAAGAACAACCGTTAACCCTTTCAACGTGCAAGAAATTGCTGATGCCTTGAAAGGTGTAGATATTCCTGTATTAGTGAAAAACCCTGTTAACCCAGATTTAGCCCTTTGGGTTGGTGCATTCGAGCGTTTGCAAGGGGCGGGTATTAAGAAATTGGGTGCTATCCACCGTGGTTTCTCTAATGCTCAAGAAACAAAATACCGCAACTCTCCTATGTGGCAAATGGCTGTGGAAATGAAACGTTTGTTCCCACAATTGCCTATCATCGGCGACCCTTCGCACATGGCTGGTAAACGTGCTTTGTTGATGGAATTGTCGCAACGTATCTTAGACCTCAACTATGACGGGATGATTATCGAAACGCACCGTCGTCCAGATGAGGCTTGGTCTGATGCTTCTCAACAATTGACTCCAGAGGCTTTGGGCGAAATGTTGCGTGAGCTTGAAGTTCGTAAAGCTAATTATGGTGTTGAATTTACCGACGAATTAGCTGCTTTGCGTGCTAAAATCGACAATATCGACCGTGAATTGATGGAAGTGTTGGCGGCTCGTATGGCTGTAGTTGAAAAACTAGGCGAATATAAGCGTGACAACAACGTGGCTGTATTGCAACTTGACCGTTGGAAACAAGTACACACAGACCGTGCTAAACAAGCGAGTGGCTTAGGTTTGTATCCTGAGTTTGTAGAAGAACTTTTCAAATTGGTTCACTTAGAGTCTATCAGAAAGCAAACAGAAGTAATGCACACGATTGCTCAATAAATATAAGTATGCTGAGTGGTGAATTAAATATACCACTTATCCTAACTAACCAAACGGCATAAAAAAAGAGGCATTTACGATGCCTCTTTTTTTGTGCCGTTTTTGCTGAAAAACATTCATCATTTACTGACGACCAGCTTGACGACTCGACTAAGCTCGCTTCCTTGCGATAGTTTGACAAAATAAATGCCTGATTTCCATTCTTCTACAGGAATTGTAATGACTTCCGCTTCTTTTTTATCTAGTGTTTGATTAAATACTACAGAGCCATCCATACTCATCACCGCAATTTCGATAGGGTCGTTTCCAACCGAATTAGCAAAATCAACTTTCAAGGTAGAAACCGTTGTGGCAGGATTAGGGAACAATTGCAACAAGGCTTTTTCTGTTTCTAAAGCTGGATTTTCGGCAGTGTTTTCTTGGGCTTCTATTGATACATTATCAAGTTTCAATGCACCGCCAAAAGTATAGGCAATCAAACGCAACACACTAGCACCACTAGGAACGTTGATATTGCCAAAATCGTAAGGGGTAAATTCGCCTGCTTCTTCTTGTTTTACGGGCGTACTCACTTTGTTGCCAATCAGGTTGCCTTTGGCATCATAAAACTCAAAACCAATATTGGCTAAGTTTGCACTCGCACTTGCCACCAACTGAATGGCATACTGCTCGCCTGCTTTTACTTTGCAATCTTGCCACAAATAAAAGTGATTTTGGAATTTGTTTTTGTTCAGTACGATGCTGTTGTCTGCATTGTCGTTGCTTTGTACGCTTGCCGAACCTACGGGCGAAGTTGTCCATTGTGTGCTTCCTTGCTCGAAGTTACCATTTTTAACAATATTGGTGGCAAGGTTTTGAAAAGAAAAAATACTTACTAAAAATATGCTCAAGAGCGACTTCAATACTCCAGATTGAACGTTCGCAAGATTGTGTATCGTTTTCATAAAAAGCAGAAAAATTTTAGCGTTCATAGCAACTAAGCTATAGACAAAGTAATATCAGTCGGCATGATGCTACGTATAAAACTTGTGCAGGGTTTTATACCTCAATGCCTAAAAGATAATGTATTGTATGTCAGGTTACTAATCAAACAATGTGCAGTTGCTTGCTAGAAGTGCAGCCATACAAAAAGAACGTATTGTAATCCATTTTTGAGCTTTTCGTGTACTTTCTTTTGGCGCCATTGAGATAGATTGTACCGAAAAATACTGGTTGATGGGGGTCGATTCTACTAAAAGTATTGTGCAGATACATTTTAGTCATCAGACAAGCGATTCGTTCGTGTTATTGAAATTGATACCTTTTATCGTGCAGGAAAAAAGATGTTTTCTAATAACCTGTAACAAATATAAGTAATATTCATGTTTTTTACAAATGATTTTCGTCAATACTTTTTATGTTTTTTTTATTTACCCTAAAAATTCACACAAAAAATTATATGATTAACCTTTACTTCCTGCATTAATCACAGATTTTCGCATTGGTGTAAGTTTTAACACTTTTTGATTAACGCTTTATTGAATATACGTACTTGTTTTATTTTTATAGGAAAACTCAATTTTTTATAGATAAAAAACACTCATGTTTGTCAATATAATAAGGTGTAATTTTTTAGAAAAGTCTTAGTTTTGAGTAAATAAATGAACGATAGTGTATATATGTTTTTGTTATAACAAGAAACACATATCAGGATTTTCAGCTATTATACTTGTGATTTTCGGCTTCAATCAAATTCGTGAAATTGTAGGAAAAAGCCTTAGATAAAAGTAAGGTCAGTCGCAATATTAGCTTGACTTATGCTTTTGTTTTATCCCTGCTCAAGCGTAGGTAGGTATTTGTTGAGTGTTAAGCTTATGATTTTGAAGTAAGACAAAATGGGACTAACGAAGGAAGAGTGTGGGGTAGGTCATGAAAATCTGTTATGGAAGAATAAAAGTAAAAACTATCAGGGCAAACATGGGTAAGAAGTTAAAAAAGGTTTTGTATCTTTGAAGCAACCATTATTAAAGCATAGCTTTTATACATTTAACATCAATTTTTTTACCATGAAAAAATTAATTTTGTTTATTGCCTTACTTCCAGCGGTATCTTCTTGTGTGAGTAAGAAAAAGTACGCAGAGGCTGAAGCTAAATTAGCAGCTTTGGCACAAGCTAATGAAACAGCAGTTGGAAAATTGAAATCTGATGTATCTGATTGCGAGAAAAAAGCCACTGACCTCACTGCGGAATTACAAAATAGAAACACAGAGTTAGCCGCTAAAACGAAACAATTGAAAGATTTGCAAGAGCAAAACGATTATTTGAAGAAAACAAATAACAACTTGCTCGACCGCCTTTCTGACCTGTCAGTTGTGAGTAAATCTGGTGCTGAAAGTATCAAGAAATCATTGGAAGCTTTGAACGAGCAGAATAAATATATCCAAAACTTGAACTCTAGCATCCAACGCAAAGACTCTATCAACTTGGCATTGGTGATGAACCTCAAACGTTCGTTGGCTGATGTAAACGACGACGATGTAACTGTTGAAGTGAAAAAAGGTGTAGTATATATCTCTATCTCAGACAAAATGTTGTTTCAGTCGGGTAGTGCTGTAATCAATACAAAAGCGGAGGCTGTATTGGCAAAAGTAGCGAAAGTAGTAAACGACCACAAAGAACTTGATATTTTGGTAGAAGGTCATACAGATAATGTACCTATCGCAACAGATTGTATCAAAGACAACTGGGATTTGAGTGCTAAACGTGCTACTTCGGTTGTACGTATGTTGCAAACTAAATTTGCGGTTGCTCCTGAGCGTATGACTGCTGGTGGTCGTTCGGAGTTTGCGCCTAAAGATTCTAACCAATCGGCTGACGGTCGTAAATCGAACCGTAGAACAGAAATTATCGTAACGCCTAAATTAGACCAATTCTTTGAATTGCTTACGCCTGGTAAAAAATAAGCGTCATCTAAGCGTTATAAAAAGCCTGTGAATCAGACGATTCGCAGGCTTTTTTTATAGGCAAAGGAGATATGAGAGCGATATGCTGCCTAAACTAAAACGACATCCACTCTCCAAAGACAAATGTATCCTTCTTATTCCTCTTCATCAAACTTAAACTTATCTAAATCAAACAGCGAATCGGTTAAGTCTTTGAATTGTAAGCCCGTATCGAGTGATTTTTTAGAAATCAACGAAAATTCGGCTAATCCATGCAAGACAAATTCCATCATAAAAAGCTTTTCTCGGCCTTCAAAAGTAGGATAGACCTTTTCGATTAATTCGTCTAGTCCGTCAATGGTTTTTAATCTTGCTGCATAATCTTTGTCGGAAGCATCGTTCAGAATGTCGATTATATTTCCTTCCATAAACCAGTCAACAATAGGTTTATAGGGATTTTTGCCTGCTTTGTCTTTGGCTACTTTTTTAATTTTCTCAGGGTCTGGGAAGTAGTTTAGAAACTGCGTCCGAATGGCTTTACTCACAAGGTTTTGAGCCACAATAACGGGTCCTTCTACTTCGCCTTCATACACCAACTCTACTTTGCCACATACCGCCGGAATTACGCCAACCAAATCGGCAACACGCACGTAAGTTTTGTCTTCGCCATTGATTAAAGCCCTGCGTTCGGCTGATGAAATTAAATTTTCGTAGGCCGAAATGGTCATACGTGCCGACACGCCCGATTTGGCATCGACATACTCCGACTGGCGTGCCTCAATGGCTATTTGCTCAATGAGGTCTTCAATCACGGCGTTGGTCGTAACAAGGTTTTCTTGCTCAGGTTTGATTTGTGCTTCTTGCAACGTAATACGCTTCCCGATGGCCAAAGTTTTGGGGTAATGCGTCACAATCTGCGAATCAATTCTATCTTTCAAAGGCGTTACGATAGAACCACGATTGGTATAGTCTTCGGGGTTTGCCGTAAATACAAACTGAATATCAAGTGGTAAACGCAACTTAAATCCTCTGATTTGAATATCGCCTTCTTGTAAAATATTAAACAAAGAAACTTGGATTCTGGCCTGTAAATCAGGCAATTCGTTAATAACAAAAATGCCTCTGTGTGCCCGTGGAATCAAGCCAAAATGAATCACTCGTTCGTCTGAATAGGGCAATTTGAGCGTAGCTGCCTTGATGGGGTCGGCATCGCCAATGAGGTCGGACACCGATACGTCTGGCGTTGCTAATTTTTCGGTATAACGCTCCGAGCGATGCAGCCAAGTGATAGGCGTAGCGTCGCCTTGTGCCGCAATCAAATCTTTGGCATAGCGTGACAAAGGTTGCAGAGGGTCGTCGTTTAGCTCCGAATCTTTTACCACAGGAATATATTCGTCGAGTAAATTAACCATCAGGCGAGCAATACGAGTTTTGGCTTGCCCACGCAAACCCAACAAATTGATGTGGTGTTGCGACAAAATGGCTCTTTCAATATCTGGAATCACCGTATCTTCGTAGCCCCATATTCCTTCAAATACCTGTTCTTTGTTACGTAATTTAACGATAAGATTGTCTCTTAATTCTTGTTTGATACTTTTGGGCGTGTAGCCAGTAGCTTTGAGTTCGCCCAAGGTTTGAATAGAAAGTAATGCTTGACTTGAAAGATTTTTGTACGACATGCGATTGGTTATTAAATAGCTTATATAGTATTTAGGATTGCGGATGCGGCGTTTATCGCACGCCTTTTTTGCGGTTGCGTTGATAGTCTTCAAAAATAAATTCGCCCAAACCTTTCAATGAAGAATAATAGGCTCTTCCTTGGTTGATTTTAGTAAATTCTTCTACAAATTCACGCAAATAAGCATCACGAGCAATCATGAAGGTAGTCACAGGAATGTTGAGTCTTCGGCATTGAGCCGCCAAAGTAAGTGTTTTATTGAGGATTTTTTTATCTAAACCAAAGCTATTTTTATAATACTTGATGCCTTCTTTAAGACAAGTAGGTTTGCCGTCGGTTATCATAAAAATTTGCTTATTCTTATTTTTTCTTCTTCTGAGCAAGTCCATGGCCAGCTCTAAACCAGCTACTGTATTGGTATGATAAGGGCCGACTTCCAAATAAGGTAAATCTTTTACCTGTATTTGCCAAGCGTCGTTGCCAAACACAATTACATCTAAGGTATCTTTGGGGTACTTGGTCATGATTAGTTCCGACAAAGCCATCGCCACTTTTTTGGCAGGCGTAATGCGGTCTTCGCCATACAAAATCATCGAATGCGAAATGTCAATCATCAATACCGTAGAGGTTTGGGCTTTGTACTCTTTATCAACGATTTCCAAATCATTTTCAGTAAGCATAAATTGCTCAAAACCATTGTTAATCTGGGCATTTCTGATAGATTCGGTCATGGCAATTTGGTCGAGCGAATCGCCAAATTGATACGTTCGTCGGTCGGTATTGGCCTCATCGCCAGGCCCTTGAAAAGGCGTGCGGTGATTGCCTTGCCCGCTTGTTTTTTTCAGTTTACCAAAAATTTCGTCCAGCGATTGCTTCCTGATGCTCTGCTCGCCTTTTGCCGATAACACCGTTTGGCGTTCTCCTTCTTCGGTAGGTTCATCTTTGATATAGCCTTTGGCTTTGAGGTCTTCGATAAAATCGGCAATGCCATAGCTATCGTCGGTGAGGTTATATTGCTTGTCCAACTCGGTAAGCCAAGCCAAGGTTTCCGACACATCGCCCGATGTCATGGTAATAAGTTGATTGAAGATAGACAACAATTGGTCAAATTTTGCTTTCGACCCTGTTGCGTCTTCCGAAGGAATGTATTCAGCAAAGCGGTATCCTAACATGATGTTTTCAGACGATTGATAAAGCGTGAATGCGTTTCAGTTTTCTGTCTATTCAATTTAACAAAAACTTCGGGCATTGGGTTTAAAAATCCCTAAAAATTTGCTTCGCTTATATTGGCACTAAACCAAAATAAACTAATCTTTTGATTTACAATATTTTACATATTTTTATTTAAAATAAGTCTAAATTATTTTCTTGTTTTATTTGTACTTAGTCTAAATAAGCAATACATTTGTGACAGAAACAAGCACAAAACGCTTTTTCGTAGCAATGTTCTGTTTTTTTTACTATTATACTTAGAATAAGTCCAAATAAATATAAAAAATGAAAAATTTTACACAACAGTTAAGCTTAGTCGTTTTATTTATCCTTACTACTGTATTCGCAGCCAATGCACAAACAGGTAATATCAAGGGAAAAGTGACAAACAAAGGTGGAGATGCCGTTCAGTTTGTAAATGTTACTTTAAAAAATAGCAAACAAGGAACGATTTCAAACGAAGATGGAGAGTTTTTGCTCAAAAATGTAAAAGTCGGTACACAAACAATCGTTTTACAATTTGTGGGATTAAAGACAGAAGAAAAGACCGTTGTGGTTAATGCCAACAAAACCACAGAACTAGCTGTAAATTTAGAAGAAAGTAGCAGTGAATTATCAGAAGTGACCGTTACGGGCGTACAATCGGCCAACGAAAAGACGGTTAATATCGGAAAAATTGCCATTAAACCCATGGACTTACCGCAAGCGGTTGCCACAATTGACCGCACCGTATTAGAACGCCAGCAAGTATTACGCCTAAGCGATGCCTTGATGAATGCCAATGGGGTGTATATCATGGGGAATACAGGGGGCTACCAAGAAGAAATTGCAGGCCGTGGCTTTGCTTTCAGCAGTAGCAATACGTTTAAAAACGGAGCAAGGTATTTCAACGGAACATTACCTGAAATGTCGTCTGTAGAAAAAGTAGAAATCATGAAAGGCAGCACCGCCATTTTGTTTGGTAACGTAGCCGCTGGTGGTGTTTTGAACTTAGTTACCAAAAAACCTCGCTTCGATGCAGGAGGCTCAGTATCCATGCGTTTGGGTTCGTTCAATTTTTACAAACCAACCATCGACCTCTACGGCTCAGTTTTAGGAAGCAAAAAAGTAGCTTACCGCATCAATGGCACGTATGAAAAAGGCGATAGTTTCCGTGAATACGTAAGCTCGGAAAGAACGTATGTAAACCCTTCGTTGCTCTTTAAATTGAGCGACAAAACCGAAATCATCGTTGAAGGCGATTACATGAAAGACCGTCGCACCGCAGATTTTGGTATCGGAGCAGTAAACTACACGATTACGAACTTACCTCGTGAAAGATTCCTTGGCGTGAAATGGTCTTATTTTGACATTAAACAACAAACAGCCAACGTAACTGTAAACCACCAATTGAATACCAACTGGAAGCTTTCGGCCACAGGAGCGTACCGTGCTTATCAAAGTGATTTGTTTGCCAATGCTCGTCCGACCAGCATTGCCAGCAA
>JACCDR011312687.1_pt1 | contig 42060 bp, 48 predicted proteins | sample 7446431 | NCBI WGS metagenome assembly JACCDR01 (sample SAMN15323443, study PRJNA562643) | freshwater metagenome | isolation source: river surface water | place: USA:Blue River Watershed | collected 2017-08-17
CCGCTCCCAATGATTACGCGCCCGCCCGGAAAGGTGGCGACGGCTTACTCGCTGGCCGACCTCCATGCCTACGCCACCGCCTACGCCCGCGCCGCCGTGGAGCAGGCCAAGCCCGAGGGGGATGCTGGTTGCAACCCGCTACCTAATTGGTGTCGAACCTGCGGAAGGCACGCGACCGACCCGATGGCTGTGCTCTGTAGCGACGGCATCCACCACTACGCCACCCACAAGGAGAACGCCCCGTGACAATGACCGATGAACAGGTGCTGGCGGTTTTGGAGAACGTGGCCAGCTTCATCCGCTGCCAAGTTGCCGACAAGCTGGATGCAGCCAAACTAGACGAAGCCCGCGCCCACATAGCCGCCCGCCTGTCCGAGCAAGGGGCGGGGGGTGGTGGGGTGGAGGTACGCAACAACCCGGACGGTTCGCTCGATGAAATCGTCGGTCAGGGCCTGTTCCACCTTGAACAAATGGACACGAACCGCTGGTGGATGAGCCTTGGCCCGCACGGCGTTTGGCTGGGGGCCAAGGGGAAGATCACCGCCAGAGTGGAGCTTAACGCCTACGGGCCTTACTCTCCGCGTCCGACGATTGCCGCCCCGCCCGCCGCTGCGGTGGAGGGTGAAGCGTGGGCAGACAGCTTCTTTGCCAGCATCAAGGCCAAGCCCGCCGACAGCGCCGGGGTGACGGAGGCGATGGTCGAGGCGGCTTGCTTTTCCATGCACGACAGAAGTTGGCAGTATTTGGAGGCGGACCACCGCGATGAACTGCGCGATGAAATGCGGGCGGCGCTGGAAGCAGCACTCAGCGCGGCGAGGGGGAAGTGATGGCAACCGTCGAGCGATCAATCCAATACCGTTGCAGCGACGATTGCCGCCCAGAGGGATGCCCTGGCCATGTCGGGATGCTCCATTATCAGTCCGTTTCAGACGCCTATTCTTTCAGCATGAACGGGCGAATCCTCCACTTTGAGCGAGGGGAGTTGGAAGCCATGATTTCGCTGATGAAATCGCTAGACCGCTGCGATGCTATCGAAATCGGCGCGGCGAGGGGGAAGCAATAGACACAGCCAGGCGCGAAGCGTTGCTGGCCGTTGGGTGCGTGTGCTGCGCGCTCAACCTGGCGCTTGGCTTCAGGCCAAGCCTATTCCCGGTTGAGATCCACCACCTAAACGGGGGCGGCCACCACGGGCAGAAGCGCCGCGGCGACGAGTTCACCATCCCGCTTTGCACATGGCATCACCGCGGCCTGGGGCCGGCGGCCAAGCTCAGGGACGCCTACGGCCCAAGCTGGGCCAAGGGTAGCCGCCCATTCCGCGCCACCTACGGCACCGACAATGAGCTCCTTGAGCTAGCCAACCGCCTGGCGGGGCTAGGGAGCTAGCTCGAAGTGAGGCGAGTCCGTTTCCTTGTTCTCGCGCCAGTTGCCGTCCTGGTCCCAATCAGCGCCCCAGCGAACCTTGACGCCAAGCTCGTCGGCGGCCAGGAAGATGCACCGGGCAATGGCGTCGAACTTGGCGGGATCCTCCCAATCCAGCGGGTACGGCGCAACGTCCACCGCCCGGCCGCTGAAGTGGTTGGAGTTGAGCGTCCAGGTCACGGTCCGCATGGTCGGCTTGGAGTGGCGCGGATCCACGCCCTTGGCGCGAAGCTGGGCCGGGCTGCGACCCTGGCCATACAGCGAGTGCTGGCGCTCAACCGTCCGCACGCCTTCCAGGATCATCCAGTCAATCGGGCTTTGGCTGATGGCGAGCTCGAGGACCCGAACAAGATCCGGATGCACGCCTTCCAGCTTGGCGCGTGACTTGGGGCCGAAGGCGAAGCTCATGGCGCCACGGCCCAGCCGAACACGCCGGGCTCCCAGACGTTGTTGCCGGCGCCGTCGGCTTGCGTCACAACCCAGACCTGGCCGACATGCTTTCTCTTGTCGGGGAGTCCGGTGAACGGGTTGAGCAGCTTCGGTGCGTCGAATTGCGTTGTCGGCTGCCACCAGTCAACAACCTGGCCGGGCGGAGCGAACCGCGCAAGCAGCGCCGGATAGTTTTCCGGCGGAAGCGGAAACGTGGTCCGGTTGAACGACTGGATCACATACCAGAGCAGGCCGCCAAGCTGGTACAAATCCCCGGCGGACACTGGACCCGCCGCGGGAAGCGCCGGCGACTGCGCGCCCCACTTGGCACCCTGGGCTTCGATCAGCGCTTTCGTTCGGGCGACCGGATCTCCAGCCGACTCATCCCAGGCAACACCCGGCAGAGCCTTGACCGCAGCGGCAAACGGCGCGTTGTCCCAGGCATGAAGGGCTCCATGGGTCGCGCCATCGGCGCCGAACGCCGCAACGGAAAAGTTGTTCGGGCCAAAGCCTTCAGCAGCCAACGATTCGTTGGCGGCCAAAACTTGAGCAACAGGCACAACGGCGACGAGCGACATTAGTAAGCCCCTGTCTTGGTATTGATGTAGCCCTCAAGGCTGGCAAGCTCTCCGCCAACTAGCGCACGACCAAGCACCACGGACTGATACATTCGATAGTTGCTGGCAGTAAAGCCCGGCACTTGAAGGCTGAAGGCGCTGGTGAAGTTTGTGTTTGCCTGGGGACCGGCATCAATGACAGTGGAGGCTACTCCTGCTCCATTCTGTCTAAGCACTATTTCATCTGTAGCCGTCGCGCCAAGGCGATTCATTTGAGCGCCAACAACCGCGTCAACTCCAATGCCAATCGCTGCATCTGCCGCAACTGTGCTGCTAGCCCCTGATTGACTTAGTGCGTTTGTCAAAGAACCGTTTGCCGGCGATGATCCAAAAGTAAGCTGGAAGCCGTTAATCGCATCTGTGCGGATGATGCCTTTCGGCGACCCGCCGGTAAGGCGACGAACGCCAACAAATGCGGACACTTGAGCAGTGGTCGAGAAATCAACAGCCCCGGAATTGATGGAATCATCAACCCCGTCAAACTCAAGCCAATGTTTGCCTGATGCCGTTTGGTATATGGGCCTTGATGAAACGGTTGCTTGTATTGCGTTGTTGCCACGCCCAGACTTGTCGTTGATCCGCGCAACAGCTTGGCCGGAAGCAGTCACCGGGATAGTGCCTGCCTCGTCTTGAAACATGGTTGAAAGGTCGCTTGGATCGTACCAAGCGCCCTGCTCTCCGCCAACAAAAAGTGATGCTGGAGTGAATGAAACGCCGCCGCCACCGGCACCGAAGCGCTCCGTTACCGGCCGACTGATGGGCCGGACATCGCTCCTTGTGGTGGACCGGGTGATGCTCATTTTAGTTCTGGTCCACGCCGAAGGCGACGGGGTTGGCTTCGCGGCGCACGCGCCAGGTGCCTTCCGCGTCCAGCACCAGGCTCGAAGTCATGGTGGTCAGCACTTGTTCGGTGATGTAGGCGTTGTTGGACGCCTTGCGCTGGATCAGCGCCAGGGCGCCCTGGGGGACGCTGGGGCCGGTGGCGCCGAACAGGCTCAGGGTGGCTTTGCCACCAGCGGGGATAACGATGTCGGCGGAATCCGCCTGGGTGGTTCCGATGGCAACGATGGCGGGCATGACGTTCTCCTAGAGGGCTGCGGGGATCAGGTTGGTGTTGACTTTGATGCCGTCCAGTTTGGCGTCCACGCTCCCGGCCATGATACTCGCGGCCGTGGAAAGCGCCATAGCATCCCGGACCTGCTGGGCCGTCAGGCCGCCGCCGCCGCCGGTGGACACCGTGAACGCCTGGACGGGCTGCTGGTAGTTGATCCGGACCACGAAGGCGCCGACCGTGTTGACGAACGGATCGGCCGGCGCCACCAGGACACCTTCGATCACGTTCAGGGTGTGATTGGCTTCCTGCGGCCGAATCTGCCAGCCGTTTATCAGGAACGCGAAGAACGGGATGGTGGTAGCGCCAGTGACCAAGTTACCGCCAAGCGACTCATAGGCAAACTGGAATTGAGCGTTGTTGGTCAGGCGGAGCCATGCCTTCCAGTCGGAATAGAGCTCCGACACGCTGATGCTGGTCACGCCAGAATCAAGCACCTGAAGCTTCAGGCCGGTGTTGAACGTGGACTTGGCCACCGAAACCGCGAACACCAGATCCTCGGCCTGCGCTAGTGGAATGGACTGGTCCGCATCCGACAGGTCAATGCCGGGGAACAGGATCGGTACCTGATCGTCCTTCCAGATCAGCGCGTACAGGCCCAGGCGGTCGCCGGTGTTGGAGTCCCAGGTGTAGGCATAGGTGTACGTCGAGCCGCCCGTTACCTGCCGGTCCACTTCCACGTTGGCGCTATCGAACAGGACCACTTCTGTCCCAGGCACCAGGCCGGTGAACTCGAAGGTGACATCCACCGATTCCAGGGGGTACAGGTTGCCGCCCTGCGCCACGCTGGTCGTTACCGTGGGGATGGCGATGTTGGTCAGCAGGTTGCCGGCGTTGGCCGTCGCGCACGTTGCGCGCACCTTGAGCCGGAAGCCGACCGCCGGGTTGATGGCGCCGGCGCCGGTCAGGTTGGCCGCGTTAATCACCAGCCACACACCGTTGTAGCCCGCGCCGAAGTCGTATTGAAATTCGTAGGTCAGGTTTCCGGTGTTGGTGCCGGTCAGGGTCGGCGCCAAGTTGGCAAGCGCCGTATGGCCGCGGGCGAAGTAAGGCATTTCCCAGGTCACTTGCTGGCCAACTACCGTCATGGCCACCTGGCCCGCAGAGTTGAATTTTGGCGTGCCGCTGGTGATGGCGCATTGCGCGGCGCTGGCAACCGTGGGCTCGTTGCAAAGGATCTCAACCGCGCCCACCGTGGCCGACCTGAAGCTGTCCTTCCAGTGGGTGCCATAGACCGAAATCTGCCCGGTAGTCGCGCCCAGCAGGGCAACGCCCTTGGCCAGCGTATTCAGGGAGGCAATGACCGAAGTGTCGGCATAGTCGCCGCGAACGTCCTGGAGCAGCACGTTGTTGTCAGAGTTGACGAACGCCCACGGGCCGGTTCGGGTGTTGGATACGAAAAGCCGCTGGAGCAGAAGGCCGTCGTTGTTGCCGGCGCCGTTGAAGATCACGCCGGAAGCGTTGGCGCTGCCGAAGCTCAACGGGGAAGCGAACGTGCCAAGCTCCTTCACCCTAACCGAGTAGCAAGCCGCCGCCGACACCCAGCCGTTGTAGGGATGAACGTTGGTCAGGGACAGGAAGTTACCGCCCGTGACAACCGGGCTAACGCAGCCCGTCGTGAGCTCAACCGCGTAGTGCGGGTTTCCCGTGCCGGTGGCGCCGCTGAAGTTGTCGGCGTAACCCAGGTTGTTGATGATCGGCCGCTGGGATCCAATGTGCAGCATCCGGCCGCCGATGTTGACGCAATCGGTCCAGGTGCAATCAACCGTTTGCGTGATCGTCCACGCTCCCGTGGTAGCGTTGCCTCGGTTGAGCAGGGTTTGGCTTTTGACGCGAGTGAAGGTCACGCCGGTCACGAAGTTTGCGCTGTTGACGTAGGCGCCGGAAGCCGCAAGGCTGAATCGGGCAAGCAGGCAATCCGTCACGGATCCGCCGCCGAAGCAGGAAGCCATGTTCAGGGCAAGGTTGAGTTGCGCTTGCGTCGGAGCCACCACCACGTTGTTCACGTTGATGGGCGATGCAATCTCAGCCAGCACCAGCGAATCATTCACGGCGCTATTGAGAACGTCGGCCCTGAACGCCTGCTGGAAGTTGCAGTACCAGTTGACCACGGCGCCGTTGATTACCATGTCGCCGGCGGACGTGGTGACGAACTCCTGCCGCGTTGCCAAGGTTGCGCTCGGGAGGACGCGGGGGCCAGAGCCAGACACGGTTCGGGTGTTGCACGTCAGGATCACGGCAGGGATCCGAACCCGGCATCCGGCTGGCGGCAGGAAGCCCACGTTGTTGGTGCCGTCAAAGCCGATCCGGATGCCGCCCGTTGTCTGCCAGACGATCTTGCCGCGCTCGTCGGTCGGAATGGCGGCCAGAGCCACCAGGCTGCCGGCGCCGGCGAAGCGCTCGTAGATGCCCGTGCCGGATCCAGTTTCGATCCACACCGCAGGAAAGACGCCGGCCACCGTGGCCGTGGTCGGGCAGGGAATGACCTGATTCCGCACGCCGCTGGTGGTCCCAAGCTCAAACCACGCCTGTTCAACCTCAAAGGCGCCGATGCGGGGGACCGTAATGGTGGCCGTGTCGGATCCGCGAACCTCAATCCAGCCTTGAACGTCAGGGCCGGTGGCCGTGGCCGTGATGCCTGCCAGGGCGCCGGCCGCGTAGGCGCCGCCGGTCACGTTCTTGACCTTAATGAAGCCCGACGCCGGCATGGCCGCGGCCGCCGCCAGGGGCTCCGACTGCCAGTTGGCCCACACGCCCAGCAGGGTCGCGCTCACGCCGCCCTGGGTGATTACCGTGCCGATGGCCGGCACCACGCCGCCGCCGGTGTTGAAGGGAATGACGCGCACCGCCAGCGGCGAGATCTTCAGCCGTCCGCCGGTGCCGGTATAGCTCACCGTGTCCAGGCTTCCGAACGCCGTGCTATGGCCTGCCGACTGGTAAGAGTCGGTGTCAATCAGCAGGGTCGAGCCGTTGCTGATCGTGTAGGTGTCCAGGGTCGCGTTCACCGAACCGCCGGCCAGGGTATCCCAGCGCGTGATGCCGCCGCCGTTGATGTTGAAAGCGGTCATGTGTAGGCCACCGCGGTCAGTTCGTCGCCGGTGTAGGAGAGGGTTTTCACCAGATCAATGCCGCCCGGCGTGTCGCCAGAGAGCGTCAGGGACGTGAGCTTCCCCAGGGTGTAACCGAAGGTCTTGACCACCGTGAGCGCCCCGCTGGTGTAGGTGATGGTGTCAAGTACGCCCAGAGTGTAGGCGAACGCGGCATCCCACGCTTTCAGGTTCTTGGACACGGTTTCAAAGGACGCCCCGATGCCGCCAAGCGCGTCCATCCAAAGCTGGCCCGTCGCCAGCGGAAGCAGGGTCAGGGTGAAGGCGGAATGGGGCTTCTCGGTCACGCTCCCCCACGGAACCGAGGAAACGCTCGGGGTTGTCGGCGCCGTCGGGGTCAGGCTTGCAAGCGTGACCAGGCTACCGTCGGGCAGGAACAGGTTGACGCCCACCACCGCGCCGTAGGTGGCCCCATCCTCCACCGTGACGTAGCCGCCGGGCTTCTGGAACTGGGGGACGCGGGCGACCTTCATGGCTGCGGCTGAAGCTCCCGGATGGCCTCAAGCTGGGCATTGCAGACCTCGAGCGCGGCCTTCCGGTCGCGCGCCACCTGGATCACTTCCGAAAGCGGGCCGGTGGCGATGGCGCACGGAACCAGAAGCGCCGAGTCAATCGGCACGAACTTGGTGACGGGGACCTCCACCACGTCCGGCTTGACCGGGCCGCAGCCGGCAAGGATCAGTAGTCCGAGAGCGTACCGCATGCGTCCTCCAGCGCCGCCTGGGCGGCTTTACAGGTGTCTGGGCGGTCATTGTACCGCCGGCGCCAATCCGCGGCGTCCTGGGCGGCTTTGGCGGCTTGGGCCTTCGCCCTAGCCACGGCATCCCGGTTCAGGCGCTCCACTTCCTGCTGCTTGCCGACCTCGATGGCCAGCCTGGCGGCAAGCTCATCGGCGCGCAAGGTTTCGGCCTCCAGCTTCTTGGCCAGGGCGGCATCATGCTTGGCCAGTTCAGCGTATTGGGTTTCCGCTTCCACCGCGGCCCCGTGCCGGTCGTTTGCCACAACGGCCGCAACAGCGAACAGGGCCGAAAAGGACAGGCACCCGATCTTCCACCAGTCCCGCGCCGGATCCCGCGCCCAGGCCACGCCGCGGCGCGCGCCGTCCAGGACCAGGCCGGCCGCTTGGCTGGCCAGCTTCAGGCCGGCCGCCGGGTTCAGGATCACCAAGGCCGCCAGGCCAACGGCCAGGCCGACGCCGCTAAGCCCGAGGGCGATCGCCCGAAGATCAGCCCATTCCATCACGCATCCCCTTCGCGGCGCTTCCAGCGGACCAGAAGCATGATGGCAAGCCCCAGGTAGGTCAGGGTCGGCGCCAGTGAAGGCAGCCGGCCGTCGGCGGCGCCGGCGATGAATCCGATGCATCCGGCGCCGATCAGGGCATGTGCGCCGATCCAGAAGTTCCAGGCCGTGAAATGGCCGGGCTTGGCCAGTGGGATCATGGTCAGGCGGCAGATCACGGAAACCAGGACCAGGAAGGCGAGAATCGCGTTCAGATAGGAAAGCATGTCATTTCCCCCGGCCGTCAATCCAGCGGCTCATGGCATTGAGCGCGCGAGGAATCAGGTGTTGCCCGGCAAATGCCAGCAGCCCAGCCGCCGGGATGGCGGGGATGCCCTTGGTCCAAGCGAACAGCGGCAGGAACGGGGCGGTTGCCACCGACCAAGCCGACACCACTGCAATGCCCGACAGGGTGAACAGCATCCCGCAGGCGCGCAAACTGATCCAGCCGTACCGCTTGATGGCCGGGCCGGCCGGGACCTTGACCAGATCCCCCCACTTTTCCGGCGGCGTATAGGCCAGCCCGAACAGGGCGCCGGCGAAGGCGGCCAGCAGAACCCCCACGGGGATTCCAAGGTAATGGGCCTCAGGCGGAACCGCAACGGCCGCAACAAGGGCGGAAACGGTCGCTGTGAATTTCACATCGTGCATTTTGGATGCCCCTGGTCGGTTGTCGCGGATAGTATCTCAATCACGGGGGATGCCTGCCATCTTGACCAACTCAACGACCTCGGCCTTGTATTCCGCGCTGATGGACTCGAGCTCGGCCACCACGGCCGCACGCTGCTCCGCCGTCGCCGGCACGGAAAGGTCCTTCCTGGCGCCCAGGTTCATGTCCGCAACCGCCCTCAGCGCCATGCGCTTGTCTTGCGCCAGGCCGTCCAGGTCCAGCAGGGTCAGGTCCGGGTCCTCCTTGATGTCGCGGACAATGTTCCGGATCTCGTTGATGCGGCCGGTCAGTTGCGTCACATCGTTCGGGGTGATGGCTTCCGAATCGGTGCGCTGGATCCGCAGTTGCCCGCGCGCGTTTTCCAGGGGAACGCCAGCGCGGCCAAGTTTGCGATTCTGCGGCGTGTCCTTGTAAACCGCGAGCTCGGAGCCAGCAAGCAGGCCCGGATACTGCGCCTTGAGCTTGTTGAACTCGGCCTCCCACTGGTCCTTCGGAAGCCTGGAGATCCGGCCGGACATTTCCGCCTTCAGCGCGTCCACCTGGCGAACCGCGGCGGAGTAGTTGCGCTCCGGGTCCGGCTTGCGGTACTGGACGCCCATACCAAGCAGGCTCAGAAGCATCACGCCCGCCCCGGTCGGAAGCCCGTTGTCGGTCATGGTGCCGTTGATGTCCTGGAACGAGATCGGAACAACGGAGCTATACACAACGCTTCCGACGGTCGGGATCTCGTTGTCATAGTCCTTTCCGATTGCCACCGTGGCAATCTGCCCAGGAACGGGCGCCAGCTTCGAGCGCGCGAAGTTTGCCGTCACCGTCAGCGCCGTCTGGCCGCCGTAAGCAACCGGCGGAAGCGGCTCGTCGGAGTAGAAGTCGGAAAGGCGGTAGGCATCACGAAGCGGGCGAAGGTCGCCATCGCCGGTAACGGTTTCGCCGGTCAGAACGCGCGACAGGAAGGTCGTGACCTGGGACAACCCGGTCATGGGGTCAATGAAAGTGTTGCCCAACTTGATCTTCAGGAAGTTGGACGAGCGCGGATCCAGCGTCACCAAGGGCTCATCATCATCATCGCCAAAGGCGGCGATGTACGCCGCGGCCAAGCCGAACACCACCGACACGCCCATCAGGAACCTTGCGTACTCCTGAAGGATCAAGAGCCTGGTGCGGGCCGTGCCGCCGTACAACGGCTGAAGCGCCAGCAAGTTGAACCGGCTGGCCACCAAGCGCGGAGCAAAGAACACCGTGTTGAGCCCGGTGGCTGCTGCCTGGGCGCGGCCAATATGGCCGCGGCCGGTGGCCACGTTGATGAAGTTGGCGATGGCTTCGCCCTCGGCATCGGTCAGGACGCGGGAGCGCCCCAGGCTTGCGGCCATGGCATCGAACGAATCAGCCCGGATCCGGTTCAGGGTCGCAGTGAAAGCCCGGCCAGAGCCGCGCACCAGTCCGCCAGCAAGCGCTTTGGGAACGCGCTCAAGCCAGCGGGACATGAAAATTTCCTCCATCTTGGAAATGGAAACGGCGCCAGGATCCGTCAACTCCAACTTGTATTTGGCATACAGGCGGGCATTGGGGCGGTTCATCACTTCCTGGGCGGCCAGCAGCGCGTTCTCGTCGGAAACGAACGCACGAAGCGCGCCAGGAACCGACCTGGCGGCGCGAACCGGGTTGCCAAGCGCGATGAATCCGCTTTGCCGCAGAAGCGCGGAAAAGTCCAAGCTGGTCAGGTAGGCGCGTGCCAGGTTCGCGGCCTCGGCGCCGGCGCCGAAGATCTTGCGAACCGGATGGCGCTGGGCCATTTCCGCCTCGAACTGGCGCTTGGCAAACTCGGCCTTCACCTTCATCAACGCGACCTTGGCCTTCGCGTTCGCGTCATTGAGCTCCTTGGGAACCGGCCGCGGGCGGCGCGCGTAGTCGCCGGCCTGGATTCGGCGCTCAACTTCGCGCATTTGCCTCTCGATGCTGATGGCCTGGCCGCGCTGATACCGCTGATCCGGCGTCATGCCTGGGTTGTCAATGGCATCGCGCTGGGCGCGCAGCGCGTCACGCTCCGCAATCAGCAGCTTGATGGCGGCGCTCGGCTCGGGCGCCTTGGCGCGCACCGGGCGCTCGCCGGTGGCGATCTGCTTGGTCAGGTCCTCAATCTGATTTTCGAGATTGCGGATCCTGGCCTGCTCGTAGGTGGCCATCAACTCCGGGCTGGCGGCGCGGTCCTTCATCTTCTGCTTTAGAAGGTCGTTCAGGATGCGGCGCTTCTCCCGCATCTTCTGGGTTGCCTTGTCGCGCTGCGGGCCACTCTTGAGCGCGTCCAGGCCGGCCATAAGCCGGTCAATGCTCTCCTGCATTTGCACCAGGGAGCGAAGCTCGCGCAACAGAACCTTGTCCTGCTCCTTGCTCGGGAAGGCCACCTTGCCGTACTCCGAAAACAGCCGGCGCACATCGCGCTCGGTCATTTCCGGGTCGAGCTCCTGCACGTCCCTGGTCACGGCCTGCATCACGGCATCCTCGCCGCGAACGCCATCAGCAATATGCTTGCGCGCCAGGCTGTAAACGTCCCTGGTCGTGATGTTCTCCGGGTCAATCTGCCGCACGGACTCCCGGCCCGTCGCCTGAAGCTTGGCCGCCTCAAAGACCTGGGGAAGCGAAGATTCCACCTTCGCGTAAAGCGCAGGGCCAAGGTCGGCCTTCATCCGCGCAGACCAGCCGGCGAAGTCGGTCACGCCTTCAGACACCGGAACGGCGCCAATGCGCGCAAGGTGGAAGAACATCGTGGAGTCAACCTGGCCGTCCGCGCGCCTAGAAAACAACGGCTGGCCTTCCTCGGCCGCTTCGCGCATGGCTTCAGTTATGTCGAGCGCGTGTTGGGTCGGGCCGATCTTGGCGGCAAGCCATTCCTTAGCCTGCTTCTCGGTTTCAAAGTATTCAACTTCTCGCCCGAAACGCGCCCTGTAACCACCAGTGAGTTTCGGCTCAACGTAAGAGTTTTCCCCGACGTTTTCGCCGCTTGGAATCGTGACCGCGCCAACCTTCCCGCCGAACTTCTTGGCCCACTTTTTCACGGCCGACGGGAGGATCTTGTCGTAGAAGCCGCGCATGCCTTGGCCGCCAACCTTCAGGTCAAGGCCGGAATAGCTGGCAGTTTTCCCTGCCCATCCCTTCGGTTGGGCCGATCCGGTTTCTATGTCGGAGATTGCACGATCAGCAAGGTCTTTCCCGATTTGTGCCTCAAGCTCGTCGGCGGAAAGCCCGTTTGTTGCCATGGCGGACCTTCCTTCCAAGTCCCACCCTGTGACGATATATTTACCATCGTCACTCTTGGCCACCATCACCTTGCTAAGTTTCTTTGAAAGGTCATACCGCGCGTTCTGCTGCTCGCCCGTAGTCCAGGCAAGCCGATCCATCCCGTTTTCCACGGCCCAGCGCACCATGCGCTTGAAGGCAAGCATGGCCCACTCGTCGGAGCCCTTGAAGGGGGCGTCGGGGACGGCATCGGAATTGCCGCGGCCTTCAGCGGCGGCGCGTTGCGCGGCCTCAAGGTCACGAAAACCAGCCTGCACCTGCCCATCTTCCCAGCGGACGCGATAGCTTTCGCCAAACTCCGTCGGTTGAGCGAAGGCTTCGCCGCGGATACCGCTGCCATTATAGCCGTGCTTGCGCCCAGCCTGGTGCCAGTCGCTTTGGATTTCCTCAATGAACAGCACGCGCTTTCCGTCCGCGTCGGTGCGCTCGTTGAAGCGGACGTGGGCCAGGATGTTGGGCTGATCGAAATGGCCGCTGCGGTATTGAGCAGCCGGTGGCGCACCAGTCTGTCCATGACGCCACGCCCCAAACTCAAGATCATTTTCACGGTCTGGATCGCCCCAAACCCTGACAATTTCATTTTGGCTGAATCCCATAGCGGAAGCGTGCTGCTGCCAGTCCCCAAAACCACCATCAGCCGCCTCACCAGCCGGCAGCGTCAGCAGCAGTTCCCGGTAGTTCTTGCCGCCGGGGAGTTGGTACTGCTGGAACTTGGTCGGCTGCCGGCTGTCGCGCGCGGTGCGCAGGTCATCAACCAGCCGGTCATGCTCGGCCGTCAATTCGTCAATGCGTGCCTTGGGCTCGGGCGGCATGTTGGGTATCGGGCCATACTTGTCGGTCAGCGCGTTGAACTCGTCGTTTACGGCGTCTATGCGGTCCTGAATGGCGGCGCGCTCGTCGTCGCCCAGAACCACGTCCTGCACCTTGACCTCGTTGGCCCGGATGAAATCGGAAAGCTCGTCCTTCGTGGTGGTGCCACGGCCGTCCAGCCAAGCGTCCAGGCCCAGCCAGTCGCGCTCCGACTGCTTCATGTCGCCACGGCGCACGGCACCGTCCAACCAGCCCTTCCAGGCGGCCGCGTCGGCTTTCTTGGGCGCTCCCTTGCCTTCCTCAACGGCGCGGGCGGCGGCGCTGTAGAACACAGGGCCGCGCTCTACACGCGACTCCAGTGGACGATCCAGGTCCGCCTGCTCGGGGCGCGGGCCGCTGAACAGGTCGCCGCGGCCGGCACCCATGTCCGTCCGCCCGGTGCCGGTGCGGCCGTCGCGCTCAGCGTCACGCCGGCGGCGCTCGGCATCAACCTGATCGGCCGTGGTCGGGGCGCCAAACAGGTCGCCGGAATCGGATCGGCGCGACTCCAGGATGCTATCGCTGTACGGGTCGAACGTGCCGCGGTTGCCGGTGGCGGATTTGATTTGATTGGCGCTGTAAACGGCAAGATTCTTGGCGTCTGCGTCGAACTCGCGCACATAAAAGCCATCGAACCCAAGTTCTTTAATGGCTTTCTGCGCGTCGTAAAACTCAATTCCTTCCCACAGGCCGGCACGGATATTGCGCGCCCATCGCTCGGCGGCCTGCTTCGGCATCTTTTCAAGAACAGCCGAAACGTGCGCCTCATTGTCAAAGTCAAATGGGTTGGATGCCCGGACATAAACCGGGTAAACAGTCCCACCCTCGGCCATTCCTCCGTTCTTGTCTGTCGCAAAATCCGACGCCAGCACAGGGTCCGGGGAAAGGTAAGTTGCTTTCACGTCGCGGCTATAGGCCGGCCGAAAATCAACGATTTCGGGGCGGACCGATCCGTGATACATGACCATCGGCTTGCCGTCAGAGCCAACAATCTTGGAGTCACCGAACCACGCCTTGAACGCCGGCGTTTCGGTCTGGTCAGCGGCGCGGCGCGACTCAAGCGCCTCGGGATCCCCGATGGCGGCCTCGTCCCAGATCACATAGTTGTGGCGGTTCTGAAGGTCGGTCAGGCGCTTGACGTAGGCCCGACGCATCTTCACCTTCTCGGTGCCGGTGTTGTAGATGCCGCGCATTGCCGCAGTCGCCGCAACCTCAATGTCGCCGCCGGCGCGCTCAAGCTCTCGGATCAGCTTGGCGTCGGTGGCATCAACCTTGCCGCCCCTCTTGGTATCGCCATCAAGGAAACGCAGGCCGGGGACACCTTCGGCGGCAAGGGCCTCACTCACGCCCCTCTCGCCCTTGATGTTGAACGAGCTAGCGGCGGTTCGATAAAACTGCTGCCCGGTCAGGCCAGAAAGGCCGGCGCGCTGGCGCTCAAGCTCAGCGCGAGTTTCCTGGTCAATCTTGTCGCTGGCGATGATGCGCTCAATGGCCTGCCGCACCTTTTCGGGCTGCTCGGCAAGCGGCGCTTCAAAGTCAAGAAGGTCGGAGTCCTCGGGAACTTCGACCTGGTAGAGATTGCCGCGGCGGGTGGCCAGGGCCGTCCTCTCCGACATCAAGGAATCGTACTCGGCCTTGGCCTTCCGTCCGACCTCAGACTTGAACTTTCCGTACTCCCCGGCGGAGTCGGATTCCATGATTTTGGCAAGCTCGGACAAGCGCTTGTTTATGGCGACAACGCCATCCATGTCCTTCACGTTGTCGCGGTAATGCTCCGCGATCTTGCGCTTGGAGGCGAAATAAAGGCCCCATCCGTAAGCCTGGGCGCCCTCACCGGATCCGATCTTGTTCAAGCTGAAGCGCTTGACGTTGTACGGCGTGCCGTGGAAAACGCGCTGCTCCAGCGGGTTGCCAAAACCAACCTCACCGGCCGCCGAAGTCTGCGCGTAGCGCCAAGCATCGCTCAGCAGGGAAAGAACCTGGCCATCCGTGAAGCTGGCATCCTTGCCCATGATGTTCTGGAGGAACCGGCGGATCTCCTGGACCAACTTGTCCACCATGGAGCGAAGGCCGCCGCGCATCGAGCGCGGGACAGTCACCTTGTAGCGGCTGGCGATCTCGTCCCAATTGCCGGTCTGGACCGCAGCCGCAATCTCGGAAAGCGCTTCCTCAGTGGCGCGCGTCATGCTGTAGTCGGGATTCTGGTCCCGCGTTGCCAGCGTGACCGCCTTGACGAACTCGTTGGTGCGCGCCCTCTCGAACTGCTCCACCAGGCGCTCGCCAAAGCGGTTGCGATCACCGCCGGCCAGTTTCTTGGCCGCGCCGCGCATGCCCAGGTGGCCAGCGGTTTCGTGGAACGCCACCCAGACAGCGCGCGCCGGCGTCATGGGCTTACCGTCCTTGCCCACGCTGATGAACACGAACACGCGCCCGGTTGCCGGGTCAAAAATGCCTTCCGTTCCAGAGCCGATCATGCCCTTGAGCCGTTCCGGAAGATCCGCGCGGGAGTCCAGGACCTCAATATGCCGGCCAGCCGCGCCAAGGGCCTTGCGGATGGCCTGCGCCTGCGGCGAAACCAGCGCTTCCATGCTGCGGATGGCGCGGCGCCCTTCCTCAATCGTTGCCGCGTCCTGCGCCTCAAGGTCAAGGTCGGTCGGGCCGCTGTTCTCGCCACCGGCCTGGCGCAGCCCGGCGCGCACGTTGCGCGACTCGTTGACGCCGGCCATTTCCCGGAGCGCGGCCAGGGAGTCCGCGGCGTTTTCCTTCAGCTTGGTCTTGGACGGCCGGAAGGGCGACATGGACTTTTTCATTTCATCCAGCAGCGCCTTGTAGGCCGCATCCGCATCGCTGCGGTTCGTCGCATCGTCCAGCGCCGCCTGGGTTTCCTCGAGCTTGGCCTCAAGCCGCTGGATCCGGCGCGCGTACTCCTGAAGCTCCGTGCTTTCCTGTTCGGTCAGCCCACGGCCGCGCCAGACACGCTCCCGGCGCTCGAGCGCGGCAAAGGTGTAGTCCTGAAGCAGCATGCGCTGGCGGAACTGGCCCAGGCGCCCCCACTCGCGGCCGGAAGCTGCCGTTGCCAGGTCCATGTCGGAAAGCCGGGCTTCGAGCTCGCCCCACCGGACGCGGGCCGCCTGCTTGGCTTCCTCGGTGGCCGCCGCGTCGGAAATGGTGGCTGCCGCGGCATCGCGCTCGTTCCGGAGCCGGACCTTTTCCACCAGCAGGACCGCCTCGTCGGCCAGGGAAATGACGGCCGGGCCGTCGGCCTTCAGGCGCTCCACGATCTCCTGGCCGGCGTCGGGGTTCTCGGCCAGGGCCGCGCGCGCGTTGGCCAGGGTTTCCGGGTTCGTCTGGGCAACGGCCTTCAGGATCGGGTCCTCACCGCGCTCGGCCCGTTCGCGCTCCATGGTCGCGTTCTTGGTGCTGGTCGCACCCTCGGGCGCCGGCGCTACCGCTTGGGCGGGGCGCTCGGGCGGGGCTCGGCGTCCGGCCGGGGCGTCGGCTTGGGCCGGGGCTTGATTGCGCCCGACCTCACCAGCTTGGCGATCTCGTTCAACTGCTTCGGATTCAGCGCCATCACGGGCCTCGTTTCGGTTGGCTTCCTGTTCGGCAAGGCGCGCCGCGTAGCGGACCGCCTCGGCCATGTCGGCATCATCAAGCTCAGGCATGGAGTCGGCAAGCGCCGCCTCGGTGTCCTGCTGCCATTCCTCGTCCTGCCGTCGGTTGAAATCGCGCCACTCGGCAACCGCGTCGGTGTCCTCGTCGGAAAAGGTGTCCTCGTCGGCCAGGCCGCGCATCACCACGTCAATGGCGTCGGAATTGTCCAGGCCGGCCGGCTTGTCCTCGGACTCGCGCGGCAGGAATCGGTTTTCCTGAAGGAACTCCAGAACCTCGTCCGGCGTCCGGCCGCCTTCCTTGCGGAACAGCGGGGTAATGCCGAACCGCTTGGCAAACTGCGCCGGATCCACACCCTCACGCCGCCACGCTTCCCGGTTCAGGCCCTTGATGGCCAGGGCCTCAAGCGCAGTGGTCGGCTTCTTGGGGCCAGCCACCGGCTTCGGGCGCGGCGCTTCCTTCGGGGCCAGCCGAACCTGCTTGCCGTCCACGTTGACGTAGCCGCTTTCCGGGGTGAACTCCCGGTAGCCAAACGTCGGGGAAGCGTCAAACGTATCGCGCTGCACCCACGGCTGCCACTGGCCATTCTTGCGAACCTGGGTCCGCCAGGTGCCGTCCGGAAGCTGCACGGCGCGGGCGTTCTTGCCCTGCGCGTACATCTTGGCGAACTTCTGGGGCTCAGGGGCCGCCGGCGCGGGCGCAACAGGCGCAACGGGCGCAGCAGCAGCGCCAAGGGCCTCGGGCGCCGCCTGGGCCGATTCCGGCGCCCTGGGGAATGGCGAAACGGCCACCGGAAGCGACTTCATCCCGGCGGCGCGGGCCGCCTGAAGCCGGCGGTTGCCGTCCAGGATGTTGATGCTGCCGTCCTCACGCTCAAAGCCGCGAAGGTTCGGCGGGCGCTCCCCGGAGCGCATGCGCTCGGCGTACTGGTCCACATCGCGCTGCTTGTCGGGCTGAACCTGCCCGTTCGGGTCCAACTCAACCCCCTCGAGCTTGTCCAGCGGGACTTCACGGATGTCGAAATAGGTCTGGCCAATACCGGGAACGATGCCGCCATCCACCCGCGCGCCAACCGGCGCAGTCGCCATTTCACTCTCAGGCAAAGCGGCGCCAGCGGGCTCCGGGGAGCCACCGTCACCCGCTGGCGCCTGCCCGGCTTCCGCCGGGGTCGGGGTGCCGGCCTGCGCTTCAACCGCAGCGGCGAACTCGGGATCAGCCAAAAGCGCTTCGATGGTCTGCGCGACCGGATCCGGCGCGGGCGCCGGCGCGGGCTCGGGGCCGTCGGTCGTTTGCGTGCTGGTGCGCGTCATTTTCCGAACAACGTCGGCCAGGACTTCCGGAGAAACATCGCCAAGATCCAGCCCGGCCAGCGGGTCGCGGGCTTCATTTACGGCGGCGCCGATGGCGTCGGCCGTGCCAGCAACGGCGCCCATCGGGCCGCCAATGACGGCGCCCTGGCCAAAAGCCGCACCCGTGCCTTCGCCAATCGGCCGCCCGGTCTGGACGTTGACCAGGCCCTTGTCGAACACTTCAGCAAGGCCCTCGGATATGGGCTCGCCAATGGTCGGAACAGCAACGCGGCTGGCAGCACCGCCCACGCCGCGGCCAAGGCGACCGGCGGCCAACTTCTCAACCGACTTGGCGCCAGGAACAAGGTCGGGGAGTAGCGTGTTGATTGCAGTAGAAAGCCCGAAGGTTTCCGCAACGGCTCGGTCAATGTCGGCCTGCGGGACCCCTTGCTTCTCCAGCATGGTGCGAACTTCATCGGCCGCAAAACCGGCCGCCTGCAAGCCCTGAGCGACCAACTGAACGGTAACGCCGGCACCAGGAATCAGCCCGCCGGACATCATTTGTCCAACCTGCTCGCCGCCCATGCCAATCAGGGATCCGGGGTTGCGAAGGCTGTAATCAAGTTGTTCGCCAAGTTGCGGAAGGAACCCGGTGCCAGAGTTTGCAATCGCGGCCTGCTCGTCCTTGAAAAGCGATTCCTTCATGGAAAGCGGCTCGGCATCCGCATCCGCGCGGAACTGCGCGGCGCCTTCCTGGATGATTTGCGGCTGGGGAATTGCCGCAAACTCGGGCCACAGAAGATCACCGCCAAGCAAGCCGCGTGCCGCCAAGGAAGCGGCATTGAGCGCGTTGATCGGAGCCTCAATGGTCGCGGCCAGGCCGCGCTTTGCGCCGCGGCGGACGCCGGAAAGTGCATCCTGCCCAACTTCGGCCAGCGTGCGGTCCACGTCCTGCGCGTCAATGTCGCCCATGACGCCGCCGCCGGCGGCCACGTTTGCCGCGCCCTGCCGCTGGCGCTCGGCAAGCTCTTGTGCCGCCAGGACTCGAGCGCTCGCCAGGTCCGTCACTTCCGGCAGGTACGGCACCACCACGTCACGACGGGGGAACGCTGCCGCGCTGCCGGTGCGAATCATGTCCGCAACCGGATCCGCTTCCTGCTCGATGAAAGCGCTCGGGAAAAGCATCTGCCCAAGCGCATCGCGGCCAGTCTGCGGGCGGGGGACGTACTGCGCCGCCTGGTCGTTGTGAAGGGTGTTGGCGAAAGCCGTGGCCGCCTCAGGCGTGTCAAAGATGCCAAGGTGCCGCCGCGTTGCTCGGTATTGAGCGATGGCTTCGTCGTTCGACATAATCCGGCCATCATCGCTCACGGTCGGGATCAGAACTTCACCCTCGTCCGTGCCGATACTGATACTGCGAACCGTGCTGATGCTTCCGTCGGCGTTCTTTACTACTGGACGCGCCGCTAGATCAATGTTTCCGGCGACTCGCGGGCGCTGACCGCCAACGTTGCTCGGCTTGGACGGCTTGACGGTATCGGCAAACGGGTCGAAATCTACTGGCGTCAGCTTCGCGCCCGCTGGCGCTTCCTCGGCAAAGGGGTCGAACTCTACGGGCGTGAGCTTGGACATTATTCCTCAACCAATAGGTACTTGCCGGGGCGGTTCGGGTCGGGCAGATATAGCTTACCGTCTTTGGCGCGGCGCGCACCTGCTGGAGCGTCCTTCGGCGCCGGCTTCGGGGCCGGATCTCGGCGGGCTCGGTCGGCGGCCGCCTGGCGCTGGCCTGCAAGGGCCTGTTCGGCCGCCATGGAGGCTTCACCCAGGTCCGTCATGGCGATCTCGCCGGTGTCCGCGCGCATCACTGCCTTACCGCCGGCAACCGCGCTGTACGGCTCAATGGCTTCGCCCAGCGCCGACGCCAGGCGCTCGTTGTAGCCGCCCAGGTCCTTGTCGGCCAGCGCCTCACGCGCCAGAGCCAGATCAGCCCCGGCATTTGGCATCTGGAAATTGCCCAGCCGGCGAAGATCCGGCGTTTGGCTGGCCTGGACCACCGCACCCAGCAGCGGAACGAGCTCGGGCGCGTAGTTGGCCGTTGTCAGGGCCGCCGGCAGGGATTCGCGGGCGTTGGCCATCATCCGGGCAATCCGGGCTTCCTCAAACGCCTTGTCCGCGCTGAAACCCGCCTCGTTGGCCTGGTAGCCCACGCGCTTGGCCTGGGCATAGGCCGTGCCATCAGGCTGCGCCCCGCCGCCCAGGAGCTCGCCCAGCGCCGCGTAGCCCTCATAACCGGCCATTACCGCGCCCCCGGAAGTTTGATGGCCGGCGCGCCGCCGTACAGGCCGGCGCCGCTGCCCTGAAGGATGCCGGCCAGCAGCGCGCCGTTGCTGGTGTAGCCACCGCCGGCGGCTGCGCCCGCGCCGGCTCCCGCACCGCCCGCCATCGCGCCACTCAAGCCCGAAAGCAGCGACGAGCCCGCGTCCATCCACGGGTTGCGGCGGATGCCGCGAAGGCGAAGGTCGGAAAGGAACTGCTCGCCTTGGCTTTGCCGGCGCACCAGGTCCAGGTCGGTTCCCAGGCGGCCGAAATCAAAGCCCTCACCCATGCGCTGCAAGCCGGCCGCGTCAATGCCCGCCATAAGCCCGGCGCTCTCGCCGGCGTAGTCGGCCACGTCCTTCCGCGCGCCGGCCGCGGCGTCCTGGAACGCTGCGCCGCCGGCGGCGCCATCTAGGCCCGCCTCAATGTTCTTGCGCCCTCGGGTCAGGGTGGTGAAGTATTCGGCCATCCGCTTGGCCTTTTCGTCGGCGCTACGGCTGCCCTCCAGCTTGTCAACCTGCTCGTTGACCTTGGCGTCGGCCTTGCGCTGATTCTCGCCCTGCTTGCGGATGGTGCCGGCGAGCTCCCGGTCCTGCCGGTTCGCGGTTCGGGTCGTGTTGGCGTAGTTGAGCCCGGCGCCGCCGGCGGCGGCGGCCAGGGCCAGGGCGGTTCCGGTTGTAAGGGCCATATTATGCCACCTCTCGGTTGAAGATCTTGGTGTAGGCGGTTTCCGTGAGCGCGTAGCCCATCCGGCGGTACAACAGGGCCGCCTGGGGCGGGGAGTTTGTCAGGTGGATCATTTGCACGGCCACGCAGCCTTGAGCGCGTGCGGCCGGCTCCACGGCGCGGAGCAGCGCAACCGCCGCGCTGGTGCGCCGGGCCTCGGGCTTCACCCACCACACCACTTCATGCGCCATGCGGATAGTGTGGTTGCACAAGCCGGGGCCGATCATCAAGCCCACCATACCCACCACGCGCCGGCCAACGTCCTCGGCCACCAGCAAGATACCGTGGCCCATCAGCATGCCGATCAGCACGCGGGTCGCGTCCTCGCAGAAAGGCGCCAGGCGGTCGTAACCCGAAACCGGATAAAACTCCTGCGCCATCGCCAGAAGATCCGGCACGTCACCCTCATGGGCTTCTCGGACAATCACGGGCCACCCCCGTAGCTCATTGGCTGGTACAGGCTGAAGCCGCTATCTCCCAGGCCGCGGCGGCGCTCCGCCGCCTCTCGCGCCCGGTCGGTGAAGGTGCGGAACTGCGAGAACACGTCCCCAAGCCCCTGGGCCTGCGCAGTGGACTTGCCGGCCTGAAGGCTCGAGCGCATCGCGGCCGACGCCTGGGAAGCTGCCGTGGTCGCATCCAGGCCCGACGTGGCCAACTGGATCAGGCGCGCGCGCGAATCCTGGTCCGCCGCCTGAAGGTCGGCGCCGGCGCCAAGTGCTTTCTGGTCAATGCTCAGCAGGCCCTTGGAGTACGCCTTGGCCGAATCGCGCTGTTGGTCAATTTGCGTGGATCCGCCTGTCTGGCCGCTGCGCGCCAGCGCAAACTTGAGCTCCCGGTCGGAATTGCCTTTCTGCTCGTCCAGGTCGCGGGTGTAGAACTTCCGCAGATCCCCGACGAACGAATCAATGTCCGCCTGCCGCTGGGGCGAGTCGAACACGCTGTTGACGCGGCCCTGAGTCGCCAGGATGGCGGCCTGCCGCGCATCTTCGGTGCGCTGGGCCTCTCGAGCCGCATTGTTGGACGGACCACTCACGGCAGATTCTCCTTGACCAGCGCATAGCTCACGGCACCTTGGCCGTTGGAATAATACCCGCGAATCACGCCATCCGGGCGCATCCCCAGGCCGCGGTGATACCAGTCCAGCGCCGCCGGCCGCGTCACCAGGGAGCAGATCTCAATTCGGTGCGCATCACCAACCGTCAGCAGTTGCCGCATCAGGTTCCGGGCATGGCGGGTGATCTCGCGCCAGTAGGTCGGGAAAGCATCCTCGGAGCATGCGGCCCATGCCTGATAGACCCCCGGCCGCAGGCGCACGAACCCGCCGACGCAGAAGGCCGATCCCTGCCGGTCCACCAGCGCGTAGGCAAACTCCCCGGACGCGCACATATCCTTGGCGCAGAGCTCGGGGCAGTAGGGCCGGTTGGCCATGGCGCTCCACTGTTCGCGCTCGTCCTCGCGCATCCGGTGGGCGATCAGCCCGTAGTCGAACACCGTTGGGCGCTCGAGCCGGACCCTTGGAATCAAGTTTGATCCGTCCATTACGGGCCGTTCCCAAGTTGGTCAACGTACATGATGGCCGACGATAGCGACCACAGTTCACCGCCGGCGAAGTCAATCCTCAGGCTCATGCTCGGCGCCACCACTTCCAGCGGGATGATTCCGCCCGTAAGCGTGTCCGCGTCCACCGCGTAGGGAGGCGTGAATTGCGTCAGGTCGCGCTGGTTGTAGCCAACCGAAATGCTCGGGCTTCCCGTCGCAACGATGTCGAATCCGGTCATGTGCTTGGTCGCGCCGGCACCGCCAAGGTCAAGCCAGTTCCACTGGATCCGCCCAGAGAACAAGACCTGGGTTCCGCCCACGGTCAGTTCGTCATAGCTGATTGCAGAATCCAGCCGGGCAATCGTGTCGCCGTGGCGCATGTAGAGATCGTTGCCAAGCAGCGCGAAGCCTTCAATGGTGAAGGGAAATACATAGCGCGACCAAGATCCCGCCTTTCCAGCCGGGCCTTTTGTATAGACGAAAACTAAGCTGGTATCCATCAGTCAGGCCCATTCATGGCGGCAGGCCAGGGCTTCCGCCGCACATATAAACTTCAATAGTCCAACTTCCGGCCGCCGCTGCCGCCGCCCCCGCGTTTCCATTCCAAACACCAAAGCGTCCGGTTCCGCCATTTTCGTACAAATTGAAAGTGGCTGGTGACGGAAGAAATGTCGTAGCCAAAGCGTTAGTGTTTGGAATCACAACGGCCATTGAGTCAACAGGCGTGTTTATTCCCTCGTACCATATTCTCCCGACCGGCGTTCCAGCAGGCTTTGGCCAGGCCGTCGTTGTTATGCGAACTCCAACCGCAGCCACTCCAACGATGATTATTGACCAATGAAAGTTTTGATTTGGCGTCACGCCTAAATACAGGCTCGGCGTTATAACTCCAGCCGAATTGCTCACGGTTGAATCAGTAAGCGTAAAGCCGCCAGTAAGGGAATCCACATACGCCAATCCGCTAAGGTGTAGCGGCACCCAAGCGCAAGCGGCGGAAACCGTTATAGAGTCGCCAATGTCTGCGGTCTGCCCAAGTGCGTCTGTATTACGCAAAACATACGAGTACGTTTGCGGCGTTGGCCCAGTTGTCCCGGACAGGACGCCGGCCGGTGATATTGAAAGGCCAGGAGGAAGCGTCCCAGAGAGCAGCGTGACGGTGAAGGGAGGGAAAAAGCCCCCGACCGAATAGGCGTAGTTGTAGAGCGTGCTGGCGGCAGAGTCAGGGGCATCTCCGCTAATGGTCGGCCCCGGTTGCCGGAACGCCAGCCAATACTGCCCCAGGGCGGGGTAGTAGGTAGCAATTGGCTCCAAGCCAGAAGTATTCGCCAGTTCAATGGCTTCCTGCACCAGCGGATCAATCGGCATGCCGACATCGCCGTTGGAAAGGCTTTCGTTGGCGCCGGACATGCCAACGCTGCGAACACCCAGGGCGGACAGGAAAAGGAGCTCGTCGCCAACCGCAACCGCGGCCTTGTGGTAAGTGCTGCCGATGCCGTCCATTTGGTCCAGGATGGCCATGGCCGTCGGGTCCGGATCTACCTGCCAGTTCTGGAAGCTAGAAGCATTGAACGCCGCCATGTTGCCGCGGTACGGCGCCAGCACGGCCATATTGTTGGAGTTGGCCTGCTGCAAGCCCGTCGCCAGGAAGCCGGCATCTTTCTCGCTTGTCCAATCCAGCGGGTTGACCGTGGCGCTGAAGCGCACAATGTCCTCGTCAACCGCGAATACCTTGGACGCCATGATGGCGACAACCGTGCTGTTCGGGCAGTTGAGATCCACCACTTGCCGGGAAATGGCCTTCCAGCTAATCGTGCCATCGGAAACGCTGGCGCCAGCGCTCAGCGGCCAGGTCGGTTCTGGGCTGCCCGACTTCAGAATGGGCTCGGCTTCCCAGACAACGCGGGTTGCGACGGTGGCCTGCCAGGTCACGCCGCCATCCACAACCGTCGCCAGCGGCGTCAGCGGCCAGACAGGCTCCGATGCCGCGCTCGAGGCCGTGAGCGCCTGGATGGCCTTGTAAACGAGCCCAGCCGGCGCCGCAGAGCCGGTATGGTTCCAGGTGAACGTGTCCACCCACAGGGGGCTGGATCCGCTTAGGCGGAACGCGGCGGCCCGAACGTAGGCTTTGCCAGCGCCGGCCGGGGCGATGCCCGTTGCCGTGGACTGGAGCCATGCGCCGCCGCTGGCGTTGTCCACCAGGTTGCCGTCGGTTTGGCTGATGTAAACATTGGCGGCCGTGGTCCAGACAATCACCACGCGCGCGCCCGCCTGGCCGGCGCTGGAGGCGCCCTGCTGCACCATGCAAGACGCGGTAATGGACTGGCCCGGCGTGACAACGCCGGTCGTGGTCGAGTCAATATTGCCGGTGCCGGTCAGGTTGAACTGCGCCGACTGGCTGCCGGTGAAAGCCGTGCCAGCGCCGAACGCGCCAACCGTCCAGCCGCCGCCCAGGGTCCAGTTTGCGCTGCCGGACTCAAAGCCGGGGTTGACGATCGGCGTGGCGACAATCGGCGGCGCCGTGACCGGCTGGACCAGGGAGCCCGGCGGATAAAGGGTGCCTGCCTGCCAGAAAGGGGTTGTCATGGCTCTATCTGCCCGCCAGTGGAGCCAGACGGCCGCGAACCGCCCGGGTTGCTATAGCGGTCAGACACGTCGGGGATCGGCGTAGAAGGCGGCGTAGTCGGCCCGGTGCCGGGGTCGGTCGGGGTGGCCGTGTCAACGTCCTCGTAGGTGAAGGCGCCATCTTCAGCGTTCCAAACGGGTTCGGTGGATCCGCTGCGCGGGGTCGCGCCGTCGGTGTCAACAACGGTGTAATAGTAGCCATCCGCCGTGGTCGGCTCAACGATGTTGCCGATGGTGCGCGGCGCGTCCGGCGCCCAAAGCGGGTTCGGCGCACCAAGGCGCAATGCCTGGTAGATGAAGCCATTGGGAATCGTCGGCTCTACCAGGTCGCCTAGCTGGTACATGGTGTTGGCCGACCAGTCGGATTGACGCTGGAGCCAGTAGTGGAACACGTCCCCATTCGAGAACTCGGCCACTACATACAGGAAGCGCAGGAACGGCCCGGCGAAGTGAATGGTCCGCAGACTCAAGCCTTCAATGCTCGGGTGAATCAGGACTTCGCAGGTCACGCCGGAAGGAACTGTTTGCAGCGCGGTCGAGAACACCACAAAGCCGCCGTTGAAAGCGCACAGGCCCTTGGTCAACGCGGCAGGTAGGTCATGGGTGGCGCGGGTGCCTTGCCGGGAAACGTAGCGCTGGCCGTTGTAGAGATAGCCGTTCAAGAGCTCGTACAGAGAAGCCGCCGGTGGAGAGCCAACGACTTGCTGGCGGTTGATGCCGCCCTTGTTTTGCGTCAGAAGAAGCGCGGCAGTCATGCGAACGGCACCGACGGACGCGGCTGGACGTAGATCTGATCCGAATACCGCGGCGAGCCGGGCCGGTAGCGGTTGGTGATGTGCGTTCCGGCCACCAGGTTCGCCAGCAGCACTTCCATCTGCCCGATGTAGTTCTGCGCGTCCGGCTGGCGATAGTGCGCCTTGGCGTTGGACAGGGCGAAGTTGAACACCAGCGAATCATCCACGGTGCAGACATCATTGTCGGCGGCGAACGGAAGCAGCCCGAAGTTGCCGCGGATCACCAGGCTCCCCTCGGTGTCGGAAGGCGCCGGCCAGATCTCGATGCAGGACCGCACCGCATAAAACGACGGATAGCCGCCAACGTCAGTGAACGAGTTGAGCGCCGGATTGATGCCGGCGATCAGCGGCGACCAAATACCCTGGCGCACGACTCCGACCCAGTTGATCTTGTCCGGATTCAGGCGCTTGCTGCAATCCTCGGCGTTGTTCTGGAGGCCGTACAGCCGGACGCCCTCAAGCAGCGGCCACGAAAAGAAGCGCTCGGTCCGCAGGGACTCGAAGCGGTTGTAGAGCATGTATTGGGCTTCGTAGAGAAAGCTGTTCATCATCTCGGTGATGCCCGGCGGCGGGTTGGCAATCTGATTGCCGAAGCCCAGGCGCCGCATCAGCGCCTCACGAAGCTGGCCAAGCGTGCGGTAGGTCGCGCCGCCGGCGTCGGAACAGGTGCAGTTGAAACTGGCCGTGGCCACTGGATCAAAGAACGACGCCGCCCGGAACGTCACCGACGGAACGCCAACGCCATCGGGATCCAGCGGGACTTCGATGTACGACCAGTTGCCGACTTCGGGCTGCGCCAACAGCGTCGGGCCGTTGAACAGCGCCCAGGTGCCGCCGGCGTCCCAGCGGACGCGCGCACCATCGAGCTCGGCGCCCGCGGTCACGTCCACGCGGACTTCGCTCGAGCCCATGCCCGCGCCGAAGTTCGGGGTCAGCCGGACGTAGTAGATCGGGTTGGCAGCCAGGCCGGTGACGGCGATGGAGCCGCCGGTGTTGACCACGGTGATGCCGGCCGTGGCCTGCTGGGCGGGGGTGAGTTGGACGCCGGCGGCGGTATAGACCCCCACGGCGCAGGCGTTGATGTCAGTAAGGGGTCGCCACGCCTTTGCCATTTCCGTTCCCTCTTAAAAAGACGGCCAGGTTTCCCCAGCCGTCAAAGACATCAACCACAAGGCGGGTTAGGACGCCTTGCCAGCCTTCGGCTCTTTCTCGGCCCTGGCCTGCTTGCGCTTGGCCCGGCCCTCGTCAATCTGGACCGACTGCGCGGGATCGGAACCTTCGTCGCCCAGGGCGGCGATGTTCATGCTCAGACCCGTCGCTTCGGAAAGCGCGTTCGGGGTCGGATACAGCGCACGGATCACGGACACGGCCTTTTCACCGTACTTGCGAAGCAGCCTCTCATACTCGGCCTGGGCATCGTTCTGGATGGTCAGGGTGTCGTAATCGAGATCTTCAATCTTGACCACATCCTTGCCGTGGAGAGCCTGGAGGATCGGAACCTCGTAGCTGATAACGGTGTCGGGGATAGTGTTGGTCTTGCGCTTGACGGTGACAAGCACCAGGCGAACTTCAACGGTTTCTTTGGACACGGGAAGGGCTCCTTCGCTGGATGAAAGCGGCCCGGCGGATGCCGGGCCGCCTGGGGTGTTACGGCGCGCCGCCGGCCGTGAAATACGCCTGGTAGGTGCCAGCGCCCGCGGCCGTGGTCACGGTCGCGCGCACGAACTCCAGGGTCGGCGTGATCTCGAAGATCCATTCATCGGTCAGGATGCCGGACGTTGCGGCCAGGTCGGTGGCGCCGGTGAACGCCAGGTTGTCGGCCTGCTGGATCTTGATAACCGGGGCGCCGGTCATGCCCTTGGTGTCAATGTGAGCCAGCATGTTGAAACCACGCTGGAACGGGGTGCCGGTCAGGCGAACGCCAGTCTGGGCGGCAACCGCCGAGGCGCTGGTGCCGACGTTGGCGAGGCGGAGAAGCTTGGCCATGATTGCGATTCCTTGAAGGGGGTCGGAGAGAAGGGGCCGCCGAAGCGGCCCCGTCAGGTCAGTCCAGGGTGAGAACGGCCATCGCGTTGCGCTTGTCGGTGGTCATGCCGTAGCTCGCCGTCTGGGCGAAGTAATGCACATACCGATCCGGCAGGCGCTCGGGCTTGCGGTTGACCATCCACGACCCCTTGAACGGACGATACTTCAGGTTCGTTTCGTTCAGGAAGTAGCAGCGCTTGGTCCACGGATGGGTGATGGGACCCAGCACGGTGTCCAGCGCCTCGAAGGTCGGATCCCAGACCAGTTCCACGCCCTTGAAGTAAACGGCCGTGGTGCCGGCGTCCAGGCTCACGCCGCCCTGCTGATTGCCGCCCGCTTCGATGCGGCGGTTGATGGTCAGGCCCGCAGCGATGCGGTAATCGTCCAGGAAGGCTTCACCGCAGAAGATCTTGGTCGGCTTCATGCCGCCGTAGCGCATGCAGGCGCGCCACATGACTTCCATGGTGTTGATGAGGTTGGCCTGGGCGATGGAGAGCGCCACGTTGTTCTGCCACCAAGCGTTGCTGGCGGCAAGATCACCGATGGTGCCGACGGTCGGGGTGGTGGACACGATCAGGTCCAGGCCGGCGACGGCATCCACGGACTGCGTGCCGTTCTGGAGCGCGTCCAGGGCCAAGCCCTGCTGCATGCCTTCGCGCATGCCGCGGTAGGACTCGCCAAGGACGTTGACCAACTGGTCCTTCTCCAGCTTGGTCGGCGCCTCGTCGGTGTTGTCGTTGATGACGATGTTGTTGGCCTTCAGGCGGTCCTCATCGAACCAGAAGCCTTCATGCACGTTGACGTAGGGGAAGGTGGCCTGGCGAGCCGGGTCGCGCTCGTTGTACGTCACCTGGGCCGCGCCGAAGTAGCGCTGGAAGTTCGAGCCGTTGTCAACGAACACGGAGTTGTTGAACAGGCCGTTGCCGAACATGGAATCCTGGCGGTTGGCGATCAGCCAGCCCAGGAAGGGGCGGTTGGTGTTGATCTGGTCCACCGGCGCCTGGCGGCGGTAGGTTTCCAGGGTGTAATCCGCGCCGCGGATGAACTGCTGGGTGGTGAAGGGCATTGTCGTAGCCTCGAAGGGAGAAGGGGATGAACCTTCCACGCTCAAGGGGGGCGAAGCCTTTTGTCTGCCCTACCGGGTGGCGAAGCCGGCTGTTGCTGCCTTCGTGGTCCGCCGGCTTCGCGCCGGCGTGAGCAAAAGCCTGAACCCGTGTCGCCGGGTTGTCAATCCCCAGAAAAAAGAAGCCCGCCAGTGGGGAGTCTGGCGGGCTTCGCGGCCAAGGCGGCCGGCGGCGCAGGAAAGAAACCCGAACTTAAACCCCGGCGTCCGCGGCGTCAATACCCGCCTCGAGCGCTTCTTCCGGCGTCTTGTAAGTGGCGGTCAGGTGCGGGGTCGGGCCGGTCGGGCGCACCGGGCCACCATTGAAGCCAGCCCCCGGCGCCTGGGCCGGCTTGGCCGGGAGCTTGATGGCGGCGTAAGCGATGGCGCCCTGCTCGGCCCACTGGTGCGGCGGGAACTTGGTGGCGATCTCGCGCAGCTTGGCCACCAGGTACGGCGCCTTGGCGTTGTAGCCCTCGGGATCGGCCTCGAGCAGCCGCGCGCCCAGGGCGTTCAGGCTTTCCTTGCCCTGCTGGATGGCCTGCTGCTGGGCGTGGCCGGCGCTGGTGCGCTCGGCGGCCTGGGCCTGGCGCGCCTTGGCGGCGGCCTCGTTGTCGCGGGCCTTGGCCAACTCCAGCGCGCGGGCGCGGGTGATGTTGCCGTCGTCCACTTCATCCCGAAGGTCCGCATGCGCGGCCAGCGGATCCACGATGCCCGGCACTTCCCGGCCCAGCATGCGGCCGACCACGGCCATTTCCCCGGTCAGGTACTCCCAGAGCTTTTCCGCGGCGTCCAGGTTGCCCGCAGAGGCGGCGGTGGACGCGGCCAGGTAGTCCAGCGCGCGGGCGTATTGCTCGGCGTTGGCGCCGGTTTCCACCACCAGGTTGACCATTTCCTCGGCCGTCTTGGCGCGCTCCACCAACTGCGGCAGGCTGGCAACGTCGGTGATCCCGGCCTTTTCGAGCGCTTCCTTCAGCGGGGCGAGCTCCTTGGCCTGGGAGTGGAGCTCGCGCATCCGGTCGGCGGCTTTCTGCTTCAGGCCCAGACCGCTGATCTCCGCCTCAACCGCGGTGTCGGGCTCGGGCTCGGTCTTGGCTGCCTCGGGCGCGGCCGGCGCCGCCGGCGCTTCGGGTTCCTTGGGCGCGGCCGGGTCGGGCGCTGGGGTTTCCGCGGCCGGCTCGATGGCGGCGTCCAGGGACTCAGGCGCGGCCGGCGCTTCGGGCGCGGGCGTCGGTTCGGGCAGGGGATCCCCTGCAACGGCGGCAGACATCGCCGCCTCAAGGTCTTGCGGATTCACGTCAGGCATGGCTCAGGCTCCTACAGGTGCAACTGCCGCGGGCGCGGCGGGGTCAACGGGCAGTCCGGTGGTCGGGTCTATCGGCGCGGGCGCGCCGCTGCCGGCGGGCGGAAGCAAGCTGTCCAGGTCAATCCGGTCGCCAACGCGATCGGCCGTCAGGCGAAGCAGCCGTTCCTCACTGGCCGCCATGTCCTCGGGCGTCGAGCCGCGCAACATGCCGATGCGCTGGATGCCGGCCTGAAGGATCGGGAGCAGCATGGACCAGGCTTCGCGATCCGCCAGGGTGTTGGGCTTGCCGCTGGATCCGGCCCGGATGTTGACGTTGACCAGCCGGCGCAGGTCCGAAGCGCCCTGGTACGGGGGCCAGAAAGCGTTTGGCCCGGCGATCTCACGAACATCGCGGTCGTTGAGATAGTACCGGGCGATCTCGGCGGTGTATTGGGCCAGGTGGCCAAGGGCGGACTCAAGAGCATCGCGCCGGGCGCCCGTGCGGGCTTGGAAGCCCTGCTGCTGGATGTCGGCCTCGGTGGCGGTCTTGGCGACCGACACGGCGCCGCCCAGCGCTTCCTGGACACCCCAAACCCGTTCGATCTCGTTGTTGATGCGCTGGCGGTCGTACAGGGCCGCATCAATCGGGGCATACGACACCGGCACCAGCACGGAGCGAATATCCGCCGCCGGCGATGTCAGCTTGATGGCCACCATTTCCTGGGTGACGGCGCCCTCGAGCTTCTTGGCCTGCTCGTCCGACATGGCGCCGGCGTTGAAGGCGGTCTTGGGGATGGTGCGCCGGCGATGCTCGGCTTCGGCCGAACCGATCCGGTTGTATTCATCCACCAGCTTGGCGGTGCGCTCCACCGGGCTTTGCGGATGGCGCTGGCCGTCCACTTCGGAACTGCACAGCAGGAAGAACGGATAGAACCGGGTGGTCGGGGGCGGCTGCCATGCCGGCTTCACCCAGCAGTCCAGGCCGCGAACCGTGGTCAGGACCGTGTTGGCGTTACGGTCCCAGATCTCCACCACCATGCCGAACTTGCCGGCGCCGGCGCCTTCCGACGCAACCGGCATGTCCTGGCCCATCGCTTCCGGGGCATCGCCCTTCACGAAGGCTTCGGCCTGCTGGGCCTCAATATCATCGCCAAACACCACGTTGGCGCTCTCGTCGGTGCGCGTCATTACCGGCTTTCGCGCCATGTACCGCGTGATCTTGTCGGCCTTGTCCTTGTCCAGTTTGAAGCTCGAAACGATGTCATCGAGCTCCATGGGGATGATGTGCATGTTCCACGGCGCTTGGGCGTGGTCAGCAATCCGGAAGCCCGGCGCCACGACGAAATACTCACCCGGAACGCAATCCACCACGAAGCCCTTGCGGACCATTTCCTCCCGGTTGGCCTTCACGGCCGCAAGCTGGCGCTCCAGGTCAACGACGGCGACATCATGCTCGTCGCCCTGCTGCACATCTGCGATGGTCGCGCGCAGCGCCTTGATCTTCTCCAGGTTCGTCTGAAGGTCGTTGATGGCCTGCTCGGTTTCCGGGCTGGGCTGGATCCGCTGCTGCCAGGATGCCTTGAGAACGCCGACGCCGATGGTCAGGCTTGACCGGACCCACGGCCGGCCGCGGTCCTTCAGGAAAGCATCCTCCCAAAGCCGGCTGATGGTGAGCTCGAGCGTTTCGCTGTAGTCGCGGTTCTCGCGGGTTCGGCGCTTCCAGTCGGCTTGGATCCGCTGAAGGTTCACCAGCGCTTGCTGCTCGATCAGCACCATGCCGATCTCGTTCTGGACCTGGCCGGGCGGCTGGCCATTGGCTAGGGCGGCCCATGACGCCGCGGCGCTTGCCTGCTGGATCTGCTGCTGGAGCCTGGGGTCCTGCTCGGCCGCAAAAATGGCCGTTTCGCGCAGGGTGTCCAGGCTGGGCATTTCCACGGACTTGGCCGGGGTTACGTCAACGTCGGGGTTCCGGGCGTAGAGGAACGCCTCCAGGATGTCCACGTTGGTCCCGACGATGTTGGCGTCCACCAGAAAGCCGCTATCCCCTCGGGCGTACCGGCGGTTCTTGACGTACTGGCGCAGGGCGGCGCTATCGAATCCCCTGGTGGTGTCCAGGCGCCGCATCCAGCGGTTTACGTCGGCCCGTTCCTTGGCCTTGTACGGGCCATCAGCCTCGTCAATGGCCTGGTCCATGGAGAGCAGCGGCGTGTCGGGCGAGGTCGGCATGGCGAATCCTTAGGTGTAGAAACGGGCCTTTTTGGCCTCGTCCATTCGGGTCTGCCGGTCCCTTGCGTCAAACCAAGCCTGGGTGAAGGGCTGGGGTGGCTCGGGCCTGGGCGGCTTCGGATCGTCGGCATTGAACATCATTTCCAGCCCGCGCGCCAACAGGGAGCAGACATCCACCCCGTCATCGAACTGGCCGCCCTGGCCGTGGAAGGCCATCAACTGATTGAGCAGGCGCAAGGCCCAGGGCCGGTTTCGGGGCAGGTAAACGGTGCCGGCGGACGCTCGGGCGGCAAAGCCCAGGGCGCGGCTGGCCTTGGATCCGGCGCTTGGCAGGGTGGTCCGGAGAACGAACTTGCCACGCTCCTGCATGCGCTTGGCGATGGATCCGTCCACGGCCCGATGGATCACGCCGGCTTCCTCGAACCAGCGCTGGGGGTCATGGGCGACTACCAAGTCCAGGGCGCGGTCAATCCAGGTGGCCGGGTCGGTCTGGCCAAACCACCAGTCCACCAGGTACAGGTTGCCCGTGGGGTCCAGCCCGCCAACGCCATGCTCGGTGAAGTCACCGCCGTCGGGCGTGACCGCGTAGTCGCTGGACAGGTACTTGCGAAGATCGGCCGGGGTTTCGGTTTCCGGGTCGTACCAGCGGAACCAGTCACGCTTGAAGATCAAGCCCTGCACGGAGCGAAGCTGGCCGCCATAGACATGGAGCCAGGCATCCGGGTTCTTGGCCTTCAGTTCCTCGGACTCGGCAACGAGCTCGGTGTCCTCGAACCACGGGTTGTCCTCGTAGTTGAGCTTGATGATGTGGCAGCGCTCGGGATCCGGCGGGTTGACCACGAAGCGCTGGTAAACCGGATCATCCTCCAGGTCGGGGTTGAAGGTGATCCAGAACCGGGAGCCTTTGCCGCGCAGGGTCGGAACCAGGATCTCCCAGCTACGCTCCACCACGCTGGTCGCTTCCTCAACCCAAACGTCGGTCAAGCCCTCGTAGGACTTGATGGACTCCACGGTATGCCCTTGCAGGCCGGCGAACATGAACAGGGTGTTGCCCGGGCCGCGGATCTCGGTTTCCAGAATCTCGTAGTAGGCTTCCAGGCCCAGGCTTCGGATCGTGTCCGCCAGCAGCCGGTGGACGGAATCCTTCATGGACTTCTGGATCTCGCGGGTGCATAGCACGCGCAAGGCGCCGGCCAGGCCCAAAACGATCAGGATGGCCGCGACCGTCCGGCTCTTGGCCGACCCTCGGCCGCCGTACAGGACATTGAACCGGCGCGGATCCTGTACCAGCACCAAGCACTTGGCTGGGACCTCCAGCCGGACCTTGGGCGGGTTCTGGGTCAATCGGGCTTCTCAAGCACGCGGATGGCCACCGCCTCACCCTCCAGGGCCTCCCGGCGCATCCCCTTGGGCTCGATGCCCACCACCAGGACTTGCGGCGCAGCCGGCGGCGCCGGCGCATGCGTTCGGGCTTTCTCGCCCCACTTGTCCGGGTTCCACCTGGCGAGCAACTGGAACCGGGTGTGAATCCGGAGCTTGGCCCGCTGGACCGAATCGGTTTCCACCAGTGTCCCCTTGGGGCCGTGGCGGAAATCCGTGCTGGCATCGTCGGCAATGGACAGGGTTTCGGCGGCCAAGGCTTCCTCACCCTCCAGTCGCGCGCGTGCGATGCGTCCGGCAATGTCCTCGTTCTGGTCCCGCCAGTCGTACACGGTACTCAGGCCGGGCATGCCTTCCTCCCGGCATATGACGGCCAAGGGCTCGCCTGTGGATAACCTGGGCAGGATCAGGTCCAGGACGGCTTCCTTTTCCTCGTCGGTCCACTTGTAGCGCTTGGTGGTCATGGCTGTCATTCGGGGATTGGCCGGCTGTTAGCTCGCTCCCGCCGGTGGCCCATGGGGGTCAGGACCACTTCTTCACCGCGCAGCCGGCAGTATCCGGAGCTCAGGCAGGCATCGAGCAGCATGTCCCCGCCTGGGTGGAACTGGCGCCGGAAGGCGTCCTTGTCGGCCACGGAGAACTCGCCGGACAGCCAGGTAAGGGCTTGGTCAATACGCGCCATTGGGGTCGAGTCCGTAAATGATGATGGTGGCTCCAGGGACCTCCAGGGCGTCCTCCCCTTCCATGGGGTACACCTTGGCCAGTCGCAGGTACTCAACGACCTGGGCATCATCCCGCCAGACGCCGGCGTCGGTCAATGCGTCCTCGGTGCTTCTGGCCAGCTTGGACAGGTCGGGCGTCTTGGACGGCCAGGTGATGCGGGTCTTGGGGGCGTTGACCGGCTTGGGTAGGGTGATGGTCATGGACACGAACACCGGCCCCTCAAGGGGGTGAAGCCCGCGCTTGAGCCGTTCAGCCATGGCGGTGGCCTTCACATGCTCCCTCCAGGGCGCGACCTTCTTGGACGATTCGACCAGGACCGCTTTGCCGTTCCGCATGCCCTTGAACGACTTGGAGCCCTGGGGTCCGGGCAGGGCTCGAACTTGCAGGTAGTAGCGGGCGACGATCTTGGGGCGTGGGCGCCACAGGGGCGGCATCATTTCCTCGGACATAGCGGTTCCTTTTCGTCCTTGAGCGACTTGAGCAGGTAGGTGATGGCGCGCTGGACCCTGGGGGGATAGTGGGTTAGGTGCCAGTCGCCGCAGTGGTGGCATTGGTAGGCGGATCCGCCGGTATGGCGGGCCACGCGCTTGGCCTTGTGGCGCTCAGGCCACCGGCGCTTGTGCGGTGGCTGGGTGCATTTCCCCCAGACCTCTTGCCACTTCAGGTCCTTGCCGTGGCGCTTCATGGATGCCACCACAGGGCGCCCGGCATCCGGCCAACGCGGAAGTCAATTTTCACGTCCGCGCCCAAAAGTAGGATGGTCGTTTCCTCCTTGGAGCCGCGCAGGATGTCCAGCGCCGTGATGTCGCCGGGCAGGTTCTCGGCCATCAGGTAGGCGAGCTCCCGGATGTCCCATCGGCCCATGGCCAGGGTTCCGGGCGGTTTCCCGGTTCGGTCCATGAACGTCCGGCGGGTTGCGCTCAGATGCTCGAGCAGTTTGGTGTCATGCTTCATGGGCTTGGGCCTCCCCGGTAAGATTCGACAGGTAGCTATCAGCTTGGCTTTGCGTCCAGGTGCCGAACCGGACCATGTTCGCGGCGTAGTCAACGCGCTCCTGCCGCTTGGACTCGGCCGTGACCGGCTTGACCGGCGACGGGCCTTCCGGATTGCGGACGGGCTCGGCCTTGCGCGGCGTGACGCCTTCGATCGGCACAACTTTCTCAACCAGTTCCCGGCGTGCGGCCTTCAGGACGTAGCCCGCAGGCTTGCCACCAAAGCCGCCAAGTGCCAGGACTTGCCTTAGGTGTTCAAGCGTTCCCCCTTCAGCCACATAGCCCACAAGCTCCGGATTCAGGGACGTACAGCGATGCCCGGCCTTGTTGAGCAGGATGGCGAAAGCGGCCGTCGGGTTGGGGGTCACTAGCCCCGGCTCGGTATGCCCCTCAAACACACCCACAGCCGCCAAAGGCGGGGTGTGTATGGAAGGTTCGTTCTCTACAAGCTCTTGTCTGGAGTCTGGAGTCTGGCTAGGTTGACCATTCGTGTACGGTTCGTGCAACGATTCGTGCTTTTTTCGTTCACGACGAGAGGCTTCACGGGCCTCGGCAATGGCACGGTTCGTTTCCGCCTGGGCGTTCGCCTTGACGATTTCCTCGGTGGCGCGCTTCTGGGTGTAGCCGGCTTCCGTCAGGGTGAAGAAGCCGACCAGGACCGAATCCACGTTGGCCCGTTCGGCTTTGGAGTGAGCCCGGCCGATCCGATGGACCGCGGCCACATCAAGCGGAAGCGGGCGCTCGTTGCTATAGATCCAGTCCAGCAGCAGATCGTAGGCGCCCATCTGCCCTTGGGACAGGTGGGCGCAAGCTTTGGCGATGTCGCCAAGGTGGCGCTTGTAGAAGTTCATCCGCCGCCCCCCCACTGGTCGGACATGGCTTCAGCTATTCCGCGGAAGGTTGCCGACCGATCACGCGCCCGATCCGGCCCCGGCGGCATCCGGTGGATGCGTGCCTCGCGCCCGTCCACAATGTTCGTTGGCACCAGCAGCGGCAGGCCACGCAGCCAAAGACAGGTGGCCTTCGTTTCACCGTGACCGAACTGCCAAGGCTGGATAATCTGGTCGGGCTTGCGATATAGGCTTGACAAGATCGAAACCGGCTGCTCGAAGGCCGTGCGAGGGATATGCGCCGACGCCCGCACCAGCGCCATGAAGAACGACACGCCGGCTGCTTGCCTCCCGTCCTCCCATTTTGCAGCGAAGTGTTTTGCCCCACTAACGCTGGTATGTGTGCATGGAGGATGAAAAATCGCCAAGTCCCAAGGGTAATCAAGCACGTCAAACACGCTCCCTTGGTAGTGCGGGCCGGGTGTTCTCGTCGGCAACAGGTCGCAACTCATGGCGGCATGCCCGGCGCCAATGAAAGCATCACGGACAGCGCCGGACTCCTCACAACCGACAAGAACCCTCACGACACCCGCCACGGCATCATTCCAGCCCTTTTCTCGGTGTAGATCATCAGCCGGTAGCGGTTGCGGACGTACTCGCCGGCAGGGAGCTCCGGATCCGCCAGAAGCCCGACCGTGCCAAGGTAGCGCACGCGCATGGCGCGGCGGCGCTCTCGCTCGGTCGCGGCCAACTCCAGCACGATGCCAAGCGCCAGGGCCGGGAGGATCAGGGAAATCAGCGTGTCAACGGGACCGGCGCTCATGCCTCACCCCGCATCGCCCGCCCCAACTGCCCCTGAAGGGCGTGCAGTTCGGCCTCGAGATCGTGGACCTGTCCCGCCAGCAGCTTGCGCGCGGCCAGATTGAACATCTCCCTCCCCCGGACGGTATGGTAGTTCCCCACCCCGTACTCTTGGTTGACCACGAACCGCTGCGTGCCTAGCGTGACCGAAACCTCCAACTTCCCGGCCACCAGCCTCACCATGTCGTTCTTCCGCGCCTCAAGAGAACTCGCCCGCTGCTCGATCAGGAGGCTCAGCCGCTTCACTTCCTTGATGTTGATTTCGCTCATGCCCCACCCCGCAGAACCCAGAAATGCTCCGACTGGCCCCAGGGGCCGCGCTGGGTCGTTTCGAGCTTGGTCAGGATCCCGGCCTGGGTCAGCGTGTTGATGGCGCGGCGGATGCTGGTGACGGGCTCGGAATGACCGCAGGCCGCAAGCTGCTGGTGGGCCTCGGAAGGCGTCAGCGGGCGCTGGGAGCAGCGGTAGATGGCCAGAACGCGCTGGTCCTGGCGCTCAGCGCTGGCGATGGCCTTGGCGCGCTCAGCGACCGACAGCGGGGTTGTCTGGTAGAACACCGGCAGCTTACGGGCCGGGCGCAACTCGAGTGCTGTTTCCATTTCATTCTCCGTTTTTGACACAGGTGACGTAATAGCCCGAACGCGACGGGCTGAAGGTGAAGCTACGGCCTTCCTTTTCCAGCAGGTCGGCAATGGCCTCAATGCGGTGCAGTGGTGCCGTGCAGTTGAAGATTTCACCCGGACGCACCTGGCGCCAGATGGCGGGGATCTTTGGGGGCTGGGTCGTATTCATGGGACAGAATCTAGCACCACCGGGGCCGTTTCGGTGTTCCACCACAAGAACGCTCAATGCCAGCCATGGGGCTTCTCAGGGCATGCCATCGGCGTATTGTGAGCAGGCACCCACCACAAGGACACGCCCATGAGCTTCAGCGACAAGGACATTCCCGGCGCCATCAATCCCAACCCGGCGCAAGGCAAGGAACAGACCTACACCGACCAGTATATCTGGCGCGTTGATTCCCCCGTCCTGTTCCATCCGGCGCTGTTCTTCAACAAGGAAGCCGCCGAGCGCCACGCCGCAACGTGCGGCGGAAACATTCGCCACTACCAGTTGATTGACTAAGGGCCAGCACATGAACACCAAGCCGGAAACCGAACTGGAAACCGTCCTTCGCGTTGCCAAGCACCAGTCTGACGCGCTGGATTTCATGTTCAACAGCATCTTTAAGACCACCCCGAAACCCGTTGCACCCAACGTCCCGGAGAAAGAAGCATGACCACTGCAACCCGCACCTACCTCGTCAAGCCGGCCGAAGGCAAGGCTCGCCTTGTCGAAGCCACCAACCAGGCCCAGGCGCTTCGCCATGTCGCCAAAGACACCTTCACCGTCACCGTCGCCAGCGGCTTGGAAACGGCGAAGGCGATGGAAGCTGGCGCCAAGCTCGAGCAGGCCGGCGAGTGATTCCCATGGGCCGGGGATCCCGGCCCTTTCACCACACACGAAGGACCGCCGCATGAAAACCGACATCACGACTGCAACCGAAACCCGAATGGCCGTCACGCCCGCCGACCTGTTGCTGAAGGCGGTCGAGTCCGGCGCCGACCTGGACAGGATGGAACAATTGATGGCGCTGCAAGAGCGCTGGGAAGCCAACCAGGCCAAGAAGGCGTTTGTCGAAGCCATGGTGGAGTTCAAGTCCAAGCCCATCATCATCGGCAAGAACAAGCATGTGAGCTTCACCACTTCCAAGGGCCGCACCGAATACGACCACGCGGAACTGGTGGATGTGACCGAGGCGATTGTGCCGCGCCTGGCCGAACACGGACTGAGCCATGATTGGAGCGTGTCGCAGGAAGGCACGAAGATCACCGTCACCTGCACCATCACGCACCGGCTTGGCCACTCCAAGAGCGTAAGCATGACGGCGCCGGCGGACGATTCCGGCGGAAAGAACAGCATCCAAGCGATTGCCAGCGCCAAGACCTATCTGGAGCGCTACACCCTGCTTGCCGTCACCGGCACCGCCACCGGCGGCGAAGATGATGATGGCCGGGGGTACGAGGATCCGCCGCAGGATCCAGCGCCGACCCAGGGCGCCGACGCCGACCGGCGTTTCCATTCCCGCGAAGCCAAGGACGAGCGCGCCCAGCAGAAGATCGAGCGCCACCTGAAGGCCGCGGCCAAAAACGCCGAATCCATCACCTACATCAAAGAGCGCCTGGCCGCCGGCGACGGCATTGCCGCCGCGAAAGAATGGCAGGCTCTTGATGAATGGGATCGGGTTGCCCTTTCCCTGACCGCCGAGAAGGGCGGCACCGCGTTCACCGACGAGCAGGGCCGGCAGATCAGCGCCGCCAAGGCGCAGTTGGCCGAGCAGATCAAAGCCGAAGCCGACCGCGAAGCTGAGCGCGTGGCCAAGGAGAATCTGTCTTGAGCGCGCTCGTTACCATCCCGGAATACACCCAGACCGCCAAGGCCCTGGCCGAACTGGAAGGCCGCCTGAAGTCGGTTGTCTATGATGTCGCCACCACCAAGGGAATGGAGGCCGCGAGGAAGGACCGGAAGGAGGTTCGGGACCTGCGGATTGCTCTGGAGGCCGAGCGCGTCCGCATCAAGGCGCCGGCGCTGGAGCGCTCCCGGCTGATTGATGCCGAGGCCAAGAGCCTGACGGCCAAGCTGGTGGACCTGGAATCCCCGATTGACGCCCAGATCAAGGCCGAAGAACAGCGCAAGGAGAACGAGAAGCGGGCGGCCGAGGAAGCCGAGCGCCAGCGGATCCAGGCCATCCACGACCGCTTCAACGCCATCAAGGCGCTGCCGCTGGCCGCCGTGGGCAAGACCGCCGACGAGATCCGGGCGCTGATCGCCAGCGCCGAGCATACCGATACCACGTTCACCGGCCAGGACGCGGAAGCCAACGGCGCCGCTGCGGTCTATGAACTGCGGCTGGCCCTTTCCGCCCTGCGGGCCGCGCTGGATGCCCGGCTGGTCGCGGACGCGGAGGCGGCCAAGGTTGCGGCCGAGCGTGCCGAGCTCGAGGAACTGCGGGAGCAGAACGCCCGGCTGGAACGCGAGCAGGAGCGCCTGAGGGCCGCCCAGCGGGAGCAGGAGGCCGAGGAAGCCCGGAAGGCCGAGGAAGCCGCCAGGGCGCAGCGTGAGGCCGAGGAAGCCGCCGAGCGCGCCCGCATCAAGGCCGAGCAGGACGAGGCCGACAGGCTGCGCCAGGAGCGCCAGGCGGCCGAGGACGCCGAACGCGCCGCCGTCAAGGAGCAACTGCGGGTCAAGGCGCAGAAGGTGGCCGACGATCAGGCCGCCCTGGAGCGCGAAAAGAAGCGCCTGAAGAAAGAAGCCGAGCAGGCGGCCATCGCCGGCGCCACGCTCAAGGAAGCGGCTCAGGAGGCGCTGGAACTGCTGGAGGACGGCTTGGGCCAGGCCGGGCATCTTGTCTGCCTGAAGCTCCGGGCCGCCCTGGGCCGCACGCCATGACCGCCCCGGACTGGAAGCTTGATGGCGCCGAGCCCATGTCCGACGCGCAGCGCCGGATGCTCAATGCCGTTTGCGGCGACCTGGCCAAAGGCATTGATTGGGACGGGGAGGAAATGACCAAGGACGATTGGCGGCACTTCCTTTGCGCCCACGTTCTTGGAGAACGGATGATCCGCGGAATCCGGACTGGCGAAGGCCATCCGGGCCTGATTCGGTTCAGCCGGTCGAGCAAGGAGCTCACGCGCAGCCAGGCGGCCGAGGCCATCACCATGGGCTTGCAGGTCGGGGACCACCCGGACGAGCAGTGGCTCCACTGCCCGCCGGTTCGCTGGTGCGACAAGGTTCTGCTTGGGACCGGGCTCTCGCCGGCCGACCTGAAGGGGGAGCGCTGATGCCGATGGTCGCGGGCTACACATGTAAGCCGCTGGTCAAGCTCCCCAAGGATCCGGCCGGCTGCTGGGAATGGCAGGGCGCCAACAACGGCCGCTATCCGGTCAAGGAATACTTCGGCACCACGATCCCGGGCGCCCGCTGGGTTTGGCTGATGCTGTTCGGCCCACTGGCCGAAGGGCTGGTAGTGAGCCAGGCATGCGGCAATCTCAATTGCGTCAACCCCCAGCATCTTGTGACCAAGACGCTCACCGAAATCGCCCAGGACAAGAGCGCGTTGGTGCCTGGCGACATTGCCGAGATCAGGCTGATGATGGAGAACGGCCATCCGGCCACGCTGCTGGCGCAGAAGTTCGGGATCCACAAAAGCACGGTGTACCGGATTGCCAAGCGCAAGACCTGGGCGCCGAAGAAAGCCACCAATACAGGCGACTGAGCATGAACGGACTAGACGCAGCGGAAGGTGTGAAGTGACCGCCCCTGTGCGCGGGTGGGCGGTGGTGGGAAAGAACGGGAAACCGATTGCGTACACGGTAAGCCCGTCAAAAGCAGACGCCGCGTGGAAGTGGGAGAGGCGATCTTGGACGCGCCACTGGCCCGCCAAAGGCTTTCGAGTTATCCGAGTCACCATCACACCGGAGGAAACATGACCCTACGCGACCGATGCAAGGAGTTGGTGCGGGAGTGGCGGGCTGGGCCGAACAGGGTAATCGTTTCCGGCGAGAGGCCCGACTACTTTGATGTGTGCGATTCGGTGATGGACACCGCCGCCAACATCGCTGCTGACCAACTCCAAGCCGCCCTGGACGCAACCGAGGGCGAGGCGTTGGACGCTGCGCGGTATCGGTGCATCCGTGCAGGCCATGACAGCAGATACAAGCCCGTTTCTGTAGTTGTCTGGAGCGATGAGCCTTGGGAGCCGGAATGTGGCGACGAACTAGACGCCGCTATTGACGCCGCAATGAAGGAGAGCAAGCCGTGACCAGTGAAACGAAGTTGCCGCCGCTCCCAATGATTACGCGCCCGCCCGGAAAGGTGGCGACGGCTTACTCGCTGGCCGACCTCCATGCCTACGCCACCGCCTACGC
>JACCDR010262026.1_pt1 | contig 42024 bp, 43 predicted proteins | sample 7446431 | NCBI WGS metagenome assembly JACCDR01 (sample SAMN15323443, study PRJNA562643) | freshwater metagenome | isolation source: river surface water | place: USA:Blue River Watershed | collected 2017-08-17
AACGCACTCGGAACAGGTACCGTTGCATCACCATCTACGGTCATACTAATTCGATAGCCGAGTTTCGGTGCATACGCAGTACAAACGAAAAGTACCCGACTCACACATGTCCGATCAGTGAAGTATGTGAGTTGAGACGGCGTCTCAACTCCTGTTCCCGCTACCTGGTAAACTCGAATGTTAGAAGGGACCGTAACGCTAGACTGTACCGCCGCAGTTGTATCAGCATATTCTAAAAGGAGCGGGTCTACTATCTCCGGCGTAGCAAGATCATCAACGACGGGTCTCGGCCGACCACTCTCGCTGCTGAGAAAGGTATAGAGTGCTTCTGCTGTGGTAATCGATTCGCCAAACGCCGCTCTCCATGCGTCAGTCGTTGTACCTGACTCAATGGTAACAAGTGGTGTTGATACCGTCTCAAAATATCCTGAAGCTGGAAGCAGGTGATAGGAGAACGGCATCGTATTCATCAGTCGTCGCGTTACATACTGCGCCATTACATTGTCGATCTCTTCACCATGCAAGATACCGACGGCGGAATTTGGTGACCCCAGCTGTGGTACAGCAACCAACACTATCGCATCAATCTTTTGCAACAGCGGATCATTGAGGACTGCAAGATGGCTCATGAGCTGTTTGATGACCAATCCTCCATTTGAATGAGTTACGATTGTTACCTTGCCATTTTTTGCACCTTGCGCGAGTTGCGCAATGAGCTTATAGAGGAGACCGTCAGTGACCACAGCCTCTCGTCCTGAGAACGTCTTTCCCGTTACCGGATCATACTGTGATTTTAAAATTGCATCGAGGCTGAGACGCCAATCATACGGAAAAACGGCATACGTGTTGATGACATCCTCATCCTGCCATTCTGCCAATTGTTCTAAAAACGCATCATAGATATTGACGAAATAAAATGCGTCATCAAAGACACCCTCATCGTTTGTCTTCGTATAGATGAGATTATCACTCTCACCGGTAAACTTTGTAGAGAGTCGAAGCTGCTTGCACTCATCAGTCGAAAACCAAAGCTCTTGCTCGGCAGTAGTTGAATCACCATCACAGAAATCCCCCACCTCATACAACCGCGAGCCCATGATGCCGGGGATGAACAGCACATTGGAAGCACCCGAAATTGGTTCAATAATCTCAAGTTCTACTGTGAAAATAGATGCGCTCCGGATAAATCGATACGACTGTGCATGTACGGTCGGGATGAAGTGAGAGACGAGTTTTTTCCAGCCGGATGTGTTGTGTGTCTCACCGAAATAAGGAAATGATACCTCAGTGACAATCGCGTACGTTCCCGTAGCAGAGAGCGGGATCGTTACCATAGCTTCACCACTCCCTCCTACCAACCGCCAGTCCGCTCCGTCCTTTTGGTAAAGACTCACGTAATGTCCCCATCGATCTTCTGGTAACGCTGTCTCGAGAGTTAACATTGCCGGCAAGCGCTCGACTGTACGTACCTCACCCTCGCTCAAAGAAGAACCGTTGATACTGTAAACAAACGTGGCGCTCTCGGTAGAGGCTGCGGTATCAAAGGGGTCGTCACAATCAATTATTGGATATCGCTGCTCTTCTCCATCGTAGTAATTGATAATGTCACCACATGACAACTGGGCAAATAGGTAGCCTGGCACAAACAACAAGAGCAGCGCGAGGCTGCTCTTGATGATTAGTTCGATTATGACCGTACTAAAAATAAAATTATTTTCGTGACTTCGCCAAGTGGACCACTGTTGATCACAGAGATACTTCATGATAGTAGATCTTATTCAACTATTGTAGCACCACGAATAGTTCCCAGAAAAGGAAACATACTATGGGTGTTTATTTGTTTCCTTCACTCAAATCTATATCCACCGCTTTAAACGGGATCGAAAGATCGATATCTAAAGTCTCATCCGTATGAGGAGCTGGCTCGATACCGTTCAGGGCTCTACTGAGAATCTTTTCTACCGTGGCTCGAACACCATACGCACGAGAAAAGTTTTTTGTCTGCGCTTCGAAAGAAGCCTGTAGCTTTGGTAACACCGTTTCAGAGCCATCAGTGACAAATGCATTGAGAATGGTGTTTGCCTTATCTAGTTCTCCAGCAAAAAATTCGGCCACTTCACTACTACCAACCGATTCGGCCACTCCTTTCATATGAGCCAAAGCAGCACTTAATTCTCTCAAAGTTGTTGCACGACTCACCGTCTCAGTCCGTGCTTCGTACGCTAAGTCAATTTGGGCAAATCTTTCACTTGTTGACCTCGGCATTCCTTCGTTCATAAGTATGTGTTTAGTTTTTTACCCCTGGAGTCCGATAATATTGAAGCTCAGACGGGTTGAGTTGACCCGGCACTTCCCCACCAGAATATTTCATGTCAAATGGAAGATTCATCACAAGAAGCGAGAGATCAAACGGTTCATAGACGAGCATCTGCGGCAGTTGAAGCAACGTGATAAGCGTGAACTTTTTTGCTTCACCTTTTGGTACAAAGTAGTAGCCATCGCGTATCTCGGCATCTGAAACCACCACCCCGACACTTTCCCCGATCGATGACTCACGGTCATCCTCGCCTACAAATGCATACGTCATCGTTCTTGTCTGAGCTTTGGTGGCTTCTCTCCGCTCAGGCACAATCGGCATATAGAGATCGTACTTCTCTGTCCCAAATTCATAGGTGACGCTGTAGAGAATACCCTTTCCGTCTTCAAGTAGATGAGCTGACTGCGCGGTGGTAAAGTACGCCTCTGAAGCTCGTGGTACTGCCATCGCCAAAAATACGAGAACCACAGCACCAAAAAATAATCTTATTTTCATACTCCTATTCTACTATAAACCCTAGACACCACCAACGCGCTCTTATTTGGAGAGACACAGAAAAACCCGCGCTTGCGCGCGGGTTTTTCTTAGCTTCTAGCTAGACTTTCGTTCTAACGTTCGAGCTCAGCGTCAACTTAGTTAACGAGAGTTACGATGTCAGTTCGGTAGTCCTCAGCTGGAAGAGCTGACCATGACTGGTCTGGTGTAAGGTCATCAGTCTCATCAAAGTTGAGTGTTGTGAGCTGTAGACGAGCTGCAGCACCAGCAGTAGTAGCGTCGAAAGTAACAGTGATTGTTACAGTCTCTGTCTCACCCTCATTGATCTTGAATGATCCACCTTCAACATCTGCTGAAGAGTCGATCACTACTGATGAAGTACCTGAAACTGCTCCACCTGCAGAGTTAACTACTGAAGCAACAACTGATGTAGCCTGGTTTGTACTGATGAAGACATCCTGCTCAAACGCAGTGACTTCGAGTACAAGCTTGTAGGTAGCATAGTCATCGTTAGCTGAATCACCGGTAGTGACAACAGCTGAGTCTGAATCAAGTGTTACTGCAACTCCCTGTGTTCGGAGAGTGTGAGTATCACCTGTTGCAGCACCTTCACTTGTTACATCATCTGCACCTTCGCCGTCAATTGCAGCTGAAGCTACAGAAGCCTGTACTGTTGTACCCTCTACAACAAGTGCCTTGAAGCGGAGCTTGAGCTCAGCCTCAACACGGTCACCAGCCTCGATTGTGACGTCACCGTCAACATCAAAGGTGAGGTTAGTTGTTGTAGCTGTGGTACTAGCAACTGTGAAGTCATCGATAGTTACACCATCGATCACGAGCTCTGCATCATCAACTACAGTGTTGTAAGCCTGTGAGAGAGCAAGTGCTACGATTGCTGAATCTAGCTCGATGTCGTTAACTGACTCGTCAGTGTCGATATCGAAGTAGAATACTGAGTACCAATCTGACTTAGCGTCATCTTCTACCTGGAGGGTAGCAGCATCTGGGTCGTTGGTTGAAGACTTGATATCCATCTCATCTTCAAAACCAGCTTCCTCGATAGTGAATTCTACACTATCACCCATGTCACCAGTGGTGTCATCGGTAGTTGCTACACCATCAGCATCGAAGAAGCGGATAGCCTCAACTGATACCTCGAACTCACCAAGATCCTCTGAATCGATATTGTTCTGGAGAGTGACTGCGACAATGATGTCGAGCTCATCATCCTCCATCGCTACGATATCAAGACCTGAGAAACGGATACTGCCATCATCTTCATCGAGGTAGTTGTCCTCATCTGAAGCGTCTTCCTCAGCAACCATTTCGCCGTCTACCCAGAGTGAAACACTCTCGAGAACGTCCCATGAATCAACTGAAGTTGAAGCAATAATCACATCCATGCGTGAGATTGAAGCGTCACCGTCCTCGAACTCAACAGTGAGTTCTGCTACAGGAGCATCCTCAGCACCTTCCTCGATTTGATCTTCATCAGCTGATGAGATTTCTACCTTAGTGAGATCAGCTTCTCCTGAGAGATCACCCATCTCCTCATCCTCATCCTCTGACATCTCATCATCTTCATCCATCTCTTCGTCCTCATCTACTGGTGTAGTTGCTACACAGAGTGAGTTAGCCTTAGCACGAGTGCCTGGACCGAAGTAACCGGTTGGGTTAACGAGACCTGCTGGTGCAAGAACATCAGCGCGGTACTTAACCTGCATCTTTGAAACTGCAGCTGCGGTCGCTGGACCGTAGGTCTCAGTCTCCATACCAGCTGAACCAGCGCCTGTTGCTGCCACGCGAGTGTCAGGATCAGCGTTGAGGAACATCTGGAGCATCTTTACATCCGCACCGGTCGCACCTACGTTGAGGTCACGAGTCCAAGTGTATGGACATACTCCTGCTGCTGATGAGCCCTCCTGGCCAACTTGTGACTGGAGAGTTGCGATCTGCGCGAGGAGATCATTAATCATTTTCTGCAAATCTTCACTTGACTGCGCCTTCACTGAAGGAGCGAAAGAAGCGAAGATCATTGCAGCTGCGACAAAAGCGATTGAAGCCTTTGCAGCAAAATCTTTTGCAATAGTCATATATAAGTAATGTACTTGTGTGCGGGATTAACGCACGTGCCCTTAATTAAGTCGGGCTTATTTGATAACGACTGATAATATGAATTAATTCATATTCGTAAATGGTTTATCAGGCCACTTACGTAATATCACTAACTCTCAGCTTTGCCCCAAGTAATCCAAGTGGGCGCCACTGAGAGGTTAGCTGCGAAACGGGTATCTGAATAGCTATCGTAAAACAGTCAAAACGGAACGAGTCAGGCGGTAGTTTATGCATAACATTCTGTATCAGAAATACAGCCGCGTATGCTGCGGGATTAAGAATATGTAAACAATAGAAGTTTCCTTCTAATGCCCATAGAGAGTATCTCTATGTGCTGTCAAAGAACGTTCATACCTTACTACGCTTTTCGTGAGACTACGTAACAAAATGCTTCGCAATCCCTCGTAAAAAAGCGCGTAAGCGCATACCAAGAATTATAGCAGAAAACGTTATAACTCCAATTGCTGAGAAACTGTGGAAATGTGGATAGGCAGCCCTGCCCGACTGAGCATGAAGCTGAGAATCTCATTGCAAATCCTCAACAATCTGGTTGCCGTACAGAGTACGTGAAAGCAACCTAAACGTCAACAAACTATACCTCCGTGGTCTCCCTATGAAGACGCAAGAAGATTATCCCTCTTACAGGAAGAATTACACTAGATAATAAAAAATACCGTTGGCAAGAATGCGAGAAAACTGTGCCACACCTCATTAAGCGCTCGTTTATTTGGTGCTTTTTTAAGGACAACACTCATTTGCTACTCCTGCCGAGACGACACCCACTCGCACGCACTTAAGTCCTTTTAACTTATAAGACAATCCATCTTACTAGCGGACCAAAGAGTACTTAGACCAACGTCTTTCTCCTTGTCTTGTAACTTGTCCTTTTTCTATAAGACTATTGAGTTCACGTTGAATTGTCTTTTCACTCACGTCTGTAATTACTTCTGCAATGTCTTTAATGGTTGCAGCGGGGATTGCTTCAAGGACTGTCCTTATGCGTGTGCCGCGATCAACGAGCTGGCTATACACGAGGTGTGCGTCTGAACTGATGTCACCCTTCGGGATAGTAACTCGTTGCGGACGCGGGGTACGCTCGCGCGCTACCCCGGGAAGGGCCGGGCGTTTTGCTCCGGCGTCTCTCTCGCGTACGCTGCTTTCACGGAGTACTAACGGTACAGGAGCCGAGAAATGATTGCGAAGATACCGCTGTACCAAGTCAAGTTCTGAGAGCAATAGTGCCAGAATATCATCATTGATAACCCGAGCGGCGTTTGCGATACGAAAGGCTCCCTCAAGGGCTACCAGTGTTCGTTCGAAGGGGAAAATTTTCTCCTTCGCCTCGTACTCATAGAGCTCAAGTGTAGCAAGACTTGCTTCGTGCACAGCCAAAGCCTTTTCACTTATGACCTTAATATGTAACTCGTTACGGTCAGTTCGCTCTACATAAGACAAAATATAGAAGACAACTGACACCATGCGTTCTGTCTTTTTAAAAACGTTACTATAGTAATCATTGTTAGCGGACAGTCTCTTCACTGCAATATCGTTGTCTTTATCCATAGATGTCTTTATTGTCTTATAAACTCTGTTCTGTCTTCTAGGACAGCTGGTGTCTTTAGTAAATAATCCTGTCCTCTACTATAGGGACATTTCCTTTATTTGCAAGGTCTTTTACTGTCCTTTCTGTCGCCGCGTGGATTATGGGTACGGGTGTCCTATGGTATGATGGCGGGGTAATTACGTACTGTTTGTTTTGTTATGGCGCGCAAGAAAATTGTCACTGTTGAGAAGCCGAGTAAACCATTATTCGATGATCTTTCACCTCAGGCGAGGCAGGCTATCAGCGCGGTCGTATTTGGTGTCCTTGGTATATTTTTCCTCTTTTCTCTCCTTGGGTACGCTGGCGTCGCTGGTGACATGACCCACACTGGTCTCTCTTGGCTCTTTGGCACGGGGGCCTGGCTCGCGCCGGTCGCCTGTGTTTTTTATGTCGTCGCACTTCTCAAGCCTCGTGATGATGAGCGTGTGAGTGCAGCAAAGATCGTCGGTATTACCCTGTCATTTATATCGACACTAGCGCTCCTTGAACTTTCTGAACCAAAGCTCGGTGGCATGACCGGACTCGCACTCACCTACCCACTCACTTACCTCTTTGGCAGTATGGTGACAGGAGTGCTTCTCGTGGGTGTCGTACTCATTGGAACATTCCTCATCTTTAATACCGGTATCGGACTCCCTCATTTCCTCCGCCGTAAAGAAGCTGAGGCTGAGACTCTCCCGGAAGAGGACCTGGATGATGAGCTTGGTCTCAAGGGACTCGATTTACCGGAACTCACCGAGAACCAAAATCCAACCGAATCAGAAAAAGAAGCTCCGACCGAGAAGAAGGGGGTGCTTGCAAATGTGACCGATAAAGTGGCTGACACGCTCAGTAAAAACACCGGGGATATCGTGGTGAAGCACTTCAGTGGTCCGTACTCTCCACCACCGCTCTCTCTCCTTAATAAGGATAAAGGGAAGGCGATGGCTGGCGATGTAAAAGCCAACTCACTCATTATTAAGCGTACCTTGAAGGAGTTTGGGATTAACGTTGAAATGGATGCCGTTGAGAGTGGTCCGGCAATCACGCGTTATTCGCTTAAGCCTGCCCAGGGAGTACGTATTTCTCGTATCGTCGCGCTCTCTCAAGAACTCCAACTCGCCCTCAAGGCAAGCACGATCCGTATTGAGGCGCCAATACCCGGCAAGTCACTCGTCGGTATTGAAGTACCAAACGCCGTTCGCTCAACAGTTGGACTCGCCTCTATTCTCAAGCACCCTGAGTACACCGATTCACCACGACCACTCCTCGTTGCGCTCGGAAAGGACGTTGCTGGTGGAGTACACTTCGCGAACATTGCCCGTATGCCGCACGCACTCATTGCTGGTACGACTGGATCAGGTAAGTCAGTTACCATCCACAACTTGATTGTCTCACTCTTATTCCGTAACTCCCCAGATCAACTCCGCTTTATTCTTGTTGACCCCAAGCGAGTTGAGCTCACCCTGTATAACGGCATTCCACACCTACTGACTCCCGTCATCACCGAGCCCAAGAAAGCACTCCGTTCGCTCTCTTGGGCAGTAAAAGAAATGGCCCGTCGTTACGACATCCTCCAAGCCGAAGGTGTACAGGGACTTGAGCTCTATCACCAAAAGGTTTATCACCCAGCCAAGAAGGCCTGGGAAGAAGCTGGTAGCCTTGAGGAAGAGAAAGAGAGTCTTCCTGAACCACTCCCATACATCGTTATCATTCTTGATGAGCTCAATGACCTCATGCAAGCCTATCCACGAGAACTCGAGGCGCTCATTGTCCGACTTGCTCAGATGAGTCGAGCGGTTGGCATTCACCTACTTCTTGCAACGCAGCGACCATCAGTTAATGTCATCACTGGTACGATCAAGGCAAATATTCCTACCCGTATCGCACTTAACGTTGCTTCACAAATCGACTCTCGCACCATCATCGACCAGATGGGAGCAGAAAAACTCCTTGGCCAAGGCGATATGCTCTATCTTTCTTCAGACAGCCCTCGCCTTACCCGTATCCAATCAGCCTTTATCTCGGGCGATGAGATCAAAAATGTGGTGAGTTATCTCAAGGACCAGGACGCCAACATGCTTGATACTATTGATCTTGATGAGCAGAAAGATGGTAACGCAAACTCATTCATGGCCTCTCTTGGTGGCGAAGGTGATGTTGATGCTGAAGATGATCTCTTTGAAGACGCAAAAGCAGCTGTTATGGAGGCTGGTAAGGCCTCTACCTCATATCTCCAGCGTAAACTGCGCATCGGATACTCACGCGCTGCGCGACTTATGGACATTCTTGAGGAACAAGGAGTGATTGGTCCAGCCGACGGTTCCCGCCCTCGAGAAGTATTAGTCGGAAAGACCGGCAGTGCTGCCGAGGCGACTGAGGAAGATCATCTCTAATCATGGACGCTCACCACATTATTAAGCGGCTTGAGTTTCGATCAATTTTGATGGCAGCCGGAGCCCTTGTCTTTTTGGGTCTTATTGCCGGGTATATTTTCTTTCAAGCTCGCTTTCTCGTGGCGGGGCCGCAAATCTCACTCACCGAGGAGCCGGGAATCGCTCATAATAGTCGCGTAATCACCCTCGTCGGCAACGCCCACAACATCACGCACCTCTGGCTCAATGACCGACAGATCTTCACTGACGAGAATGGTAATTTTCGTGAGGCACTCGTACTTGAAAACGGGTATACTATAGCTACCCTCAAGGCGCGCGACCGCTTTGGTCGGGAAACCAGAGTAGAACGACCGTTCGTCTACAAACCAGCATCATTTAGTAAATAACCTTCACCTATGAAATCGCCAGAAACTGAGTCCGGAGAAGTTACAGCTGAAACTACTACTCCTGAATTACCACCGCTAACTAACGCTGAAATAACCGCTCTGGAACATGAATATTCAGTAGCCTCACCCCTAGAGACTAACGCTGCTGTTTCAGAAACCACAGAAAAGCCAGGACTCCTCTCTGAAATAAAGCGACTCGGGGAATATGCTGATGACCCCGCTGAACTCGGCGCTCTGCTCCTTAACAACATCGGTGAAAATTATCTTGACCCCATTAGCGGTGAGTCGACGATTAAGCCTCATGACGGTAAGAATATGACCGCTATCCTTCAAGACCTAGGCCAAGCGATTGGTCTACTCAAAGATGGTGGTTCCTCTGAATCAATCCAGCGATTAATCGATTCCGCTTGGAATAACATCAGCCTTCTTCCTCAACCGTTCCGGAATCCGATGCAAAATATTGCGATTCGCTACTATGACAAAGCAAAGGCTGAATCGAAACTATAAACATTCCCTTTAATTACGCACACCTTAACATATATAGTATGGTAAAGAAAAAAGCAGCTGGACCAAAAAAAACCCTTGGTGAAGCAAATACCGAAAAGACGGGAGGGATCGAGAGTATTGCTGAAACTCTTCGCGCTATCAAATCAAAGTTTGGTGACGAAGCAATCATGACCCTCGATGAAAGTAAGAAGGTGGACATTGATGCCATCGCGAGTGGTTCGATTGGACTTGATGACGCCCTCGGTATTGGTGGCTATCCTCGTGGTCGTATCATTGAGATCTTTGGACCAGAATCTTCTGGAAAGACCACTCTTTCCCTTCACGCGGTCGCTGAAGCACAAAAGCACGGTGGCATCTGCGCCTTCATTGATGCTGAGCATGCGATGGACCCCGAATATGCAAAAAATATTGGCGTAAAACTCGAAGAACTCCTTATCTCGCAACCAGATAATGGTGAGCAAGCACTCGAGATTGTTGAGTCGCTTGTCCGCTCTGGTAAGATTGATGTCATTGTCATTGACTCAGTTGCTGCCCTCACTCCCCGTGATGAAATCGAAGGTGAAATGGGAGCACATCATGTCGGTAAGCAAGCCCGACTCATGAGTCAAGCCCTTCGTAAACTCACGGGTATTGTGGCCAAGAGTAAGACGGTAGTCATCTTCATCAACCAGATTCGTATGCAGGTTGGAGTCATGTTTGGTAACCCCGAAACTACTCCGGGCGGTAAAGCGCTCAAATTTTATACGTCTGTCCGTCTCGATATTCGGCGTATTGCTCAGATCAAAAAAGGTGAAGAGGTCGTCGGTGGTCGACACCGCGTCAAGGTCGTGAAGAACAAGGTCGCGTCCCCTTTCCGCACCACTGAATTTGACCTCATTTATGGTGAAGGTATCAGTACCCAAGGCGAACTCCTCGCCCTCGGTGAAAAATACAAATTTGTCCGCAAGTCCGGGGCCTCGTACTCATTCCTTCCCCCCGGTGGAGATGAGAGCACCGAAGTGAAGCTCGGTCGTGGCTATGATGCAGCCCGTACCTTCCTCCGCGATAATCCAAAAGTTCAGACTGAGCTTCTGGGTTACATCCGCACCGCCCTCAAGGAAGACGCTGTCAAAACCACTGCCGGGAGCGACGAGTAGTAGCCTTCCCTGTCTACTTAAAAACCTGACGCGAGCTAGGCTCGCGTCAGGTTTTTAATGTCTCCTCTGAACTCCCTTATCGTGTCGCCAACGACCTCGGTATAATGACCAGTGCCAGATTTCGAGCGACTGAAATGCTGATGAGAATAGTCGTTACAAACACAAGCGCGGTCGCTATCTCCCCGTGTGAAATAGCTCCGACAAACGAATTTGTTACAAATGTTGGAGCCTCACGAACCGGTACCGCGAGAAAATTATCAATGATACTCGAGACATGGAGCCACTTAGCGAGTAAAAAGGCTGCGATACTCAAAAACATTCCCTCAAGAAATAAGCGCTGGGAGACAATGCTTACCGCATAGCTGTAGTAGACCCGACGCATGATCGCACGCTTTTGTGATGAGTTTTTCATGATGAGACTAATATGCTTCATATACCCGTTATAACGAGCGATCTATGCATTAGGTTACAAGATTGCCTCAATCTCTGACTGCTTACTCTCCTTCCGAAACGCAGCTTTCGCCCGGTGAATACGCGCTTTGATTGTCCCAACATTTTCCTCTGTCTCACGAGCAATATCATCATGTGACCAATGTTCGAGATAATGAAGACGAAGTACGTACGCAAAATGTCCTGGTAGCCGAGCCAGGATACGTTCGATAGCATCACGCTGTTCTGCAAAACCACTATGCTCCTTAGCTTCACCGATAAGCTGCTCAAATTCAGGATCAATGACCGTGAATCGCTTTCCCTCCTTAGTAAGCTTCTGGTAGCGCGTAAACGCGGTATTAAGAAGGATCCGATATGCCCACGAAGAAAACTTGGCTCCGGTTTGCGGTGTGAAGGTGTGAGCACTCACATATATTTTTGTAAAGGTATCAAGTACAACCTCTTCAACATCCCGATCATCACGGATAATACCGCGCACTTTTCGCACAAACGCTGCTTCATAGCGATCAACCAAAAAATTAAAGAGCCACGGCTCATTCTGCGAACGACGAAGGATATCTTCATCAGAGAGTTGCAGCTTTTCAGTGTTGGTTGTCAGTTCATCCATATATGGTAGTATCTGTGGACCCAATTATAGTAGTATTTTCAAATATTTGATATGGCGGTCCTCTCTTATAACGAAATCTCAATCAAAAAAGTCATTATTTTCAATGATGAGCCATGTCTCGTTCTCTCCTCACACGTTTTTCGCAAACAAAAACGTAAACCCGTCAACAACACCAAGCTCAAGAGTCTCATCAGTGGCCGGGTCATCGAAGCCACCTTTCATATGAACGAGACCGCCGACGAAGCTGATCTCGAGAACAAAAACATCACCTTTATCTACCGCAAAGGTAGTGAGTACTGGTTCCATGTGACTGGAAAGCCGGCCGAGCGCTTCGCACTAACCGAAGACGTCATCGGAAGCGAGGGTCAATTCATCAAGGAACGTTCAGAACTTAAAGCGCTGGTTTATAACGAAGAAATCATTGGTGTGACTATTCCAATCAAAGTTGAACTCAAGGTGACTGAAACCGTCGACGCGGTTAAAGGTAATACTTCGGGTGGCGCACTTAAGGAAGCGATTGTTGAAACTGGCGCGAAGGTCATGGTGCCTATGTTCATCAACCAAGGAGACATCATTGCCATCAATACTGAGAGTGGAGACTACTCGGAACGCATAGAGAAGGCGTAGCTTTATACTGCCAAAGACGATTAAGGGGTCGTAACGCACATGCGTTACGACCCCTCTTCGATTCAGATGCCGCGGTCGCGGAGATCATCGTCGATTTCGCCGTAGACCTTGCTCTGTTCAGGAGTCGCCATGATATGGCCTTCAAGGCGCTTCCACAGCCACTTGATGACCACAACGGCGATACCAGCTCCGATAATGCCCACAATCCATTCCATGACTCATTCTCCTAATGATTGAAGCGAGACCTAGACACAACGGCTTATTTATTCTCGGCACGTTGTATCATACTTTACGCAAAAAACGCAAGAGCCGGCAGCAAAGGCTGCCGGCTCTTGCGTTTTTTGCACACCCAGCCTAATTAGTGCTGGATGTATGGCATAAGCGCCATGAAGCGAGCGCGCTTGATCGCACGAGCGAAATCACGCTGCGCCTTCGCTGAAAAACCAGTGCGGCGGCGGTTCATCATGCGGGCGTGAGGATTCACGTACGCACTCAGACGAGTGATGTCTTTGTAATCAATATGTTCAATCGTCGCCTTTTTGTGTAGATCGTGTCGTTCCATACAGATGATTATTATTTTGATCGTCTAATAAAGCTTAAGTTTATGAGTTCTCTTTACCACGCAAAGACAGAGCAGTGCGTAAAAAATCTAAAACGGAATGTCTTCAGGATTAATCTCTTCTTCTGGATATTCAGGGAGTGCTGATTCTCGATTGTCAGCCGCTCCGGCTGGAGCAGCATTACCAGGAGCAGAAGTGCCACCGCCACTCTTTGGTCCAAACTGAACCCGATCGGCGACCACTTCTGTACGATACTGCTTCTGACCATCCTTCTCCCAACTACGGGTCTGCATACGACCCTCAACGTACGTACCACTTCCCTTGGTGAGATATTTGGCACAAGTTTCGGCCTGCTTTCCAAAGACTACGACGTTGTGATAATCCGTAGATTCTTGCCGCTTGCCATCTCTATCGTTATAGACACGGTTGGTTGCAAGTGAGAACGAGCAGACTGACATACCACTAGGGAGTGCCTTAAGCTCAGGATCTCGAGTTAGATTACCGTAGATCATCGCCTTGTTGAGATACATAGTTGGTTCGATTTAGCTGATTATGCTTCAAGTATACCGTTTAGACAGACTTCTCGCCATCCTCGGCTACAACCGCCTCAACAACTTCTTCTACCACCTCGACTACTTCCTCTCCTCCTTCTACTACTACCTCATCAACCGAGACAGTCTCAACCTTGCGGTGTGCGAGTGCTTCATGAAAACGGAATGGACTAGCTTCTTCAATCTTTGTGAGCTTGATCAAGATATATCGGAGTAACTGCTTCTCACTGTCGAGCTCCTCAGTCAACGACGCGAGCACATCAGGAGTGACGTGAAAACGAACCCAACCGAAATACGCACTCGTGAACTTACGATTTTTACCTTCGAGGTACTTCACGATCTCATACGCAAGATCAAATCGTTCCGGAGACTCCTCATCAAAAATTTGACCTCCGACCTTAGTAATGTGGGCTTTGAGTGCATCAAAGACCATAGGTACTTCCCCTTCAGCAACCGTTGGAAGCACGTGGAAGGCAAATTCGTAGGTCTCAAGCTCGCGCTCGACTACGCCATTTACCTCGGCTGCTGGCATTTGTGTTTCTGACATGTGTACAGAACTTAACCTTATAACAACGGGGCTACCGTATCACAAAATCAAGGTTTATTCAAGGGTGAGTAACCTATGCTACAATTGAAAAATGGCTCTAGAACCTCAGACAGAACACCGTATTGTCTACGGCATACTTGGCACAATGCTCCTTATCACCGGCTTTACCTCGATCACCCTTTACACAACAACCAAGGAACAGGCTGCTACCCTAGCGACCCTCAGCGTCGACTACGCCACCGAGCAGGCACGCTTTGCTTCAAGTACCGAAGCCTTTCGCATCGCGCAAGCGTTAGCAAGTTCAACCATTACTGAACTTTCTACTCGACTCTCACTCACCAGCGAAGAACTCGCGGAGATTGAGCGTGACCTCAAACGTGAAAAAAACCGCAACGAAGAATTCGAGGACCAGATCAAGGATCTTGCTGGAACGGTTGGAGTACTCGATAAACTCTCAAAAACCGACGAGGAACTGCTCCAAAAATACTCACGCACCTATTTCCTCAACGAGAACTTCATTCCGATGAAGCTTGCTCTGATCGATACCAGTTACCGCATGAACCCAGACCGCGATCTCTACTTCCACGGAGACGCGCTTTCCTTTCTTGAGAATATGCTTGACGACGCGGCCGAAGCTGGGCACACCATCAAAATCGTGTCGGCTTATCGCTCGTTTGATGAGCAACGCGAAGTAAAAGACGGCCACACGATTGTCTACGGTACTGGTGCCAATGCCTTCTCAGCTGACCAAGGCTATTCTGAGCACCAACTTGGTACAACCATCGACATTGTAGATACAAACACCCGGACACTCGTGCAAAGTTTTGGTAACACACCTGCTTATGCCTGGCTCACCGCGAATGCTCACAAATATGGCTTCATTCTCTCCTATCCTGAAAACAACCCCTTCTATATCTACGAACCCTGGCATTGGCGCTTTGTTGGACGAGCGCTCGCTCGCGATTTGCATGATGAGAATCGTTCATTTTATGACCTTGATCAGCGAGAACTCGATACGTATTTGGTCTCAATTTTTGACTAAGTTCTCGTATCCTCTTCAATTGAAATCTGACTCAATGATCTCGTGCCACCGATAACTTGACGCTATTCATAATCTATATCATACTGAAGTTTGACACTCCAGTAACCATCCCCCAATTAGAGGAGAATCGGGATGAAAGTTCTTATCATCTTTGCCATCTTGTGCGCAGCCATGACCGGCCTTGGCGTACTCATACGGACACAGCGGCGGCGACGGCGCCTGTGGAGCGGGCTCACGCTAACGATCCTCGTGATCACCACCATTGGCGCCGAGCGACTGCCCGAGAATCATGGTTTCATCGCACTGGCGCTCGTGTTTCTGTCGATCGTCGTCGGGTACACACTCGCTGACCAGAAGGCGAAACGTCAGACCGAAGCCGAACAGCACGCGCAAGCGGAGAACCCATTCACTGTTTCTGGTTACGGCAAATCAGCTGACGACTTCAACATCGTCTGAGCCACCATGAACCAGCTCTGGGCCAACTCGATTTCATTCGAGTTGGCCCATTACACTTTCTCCCCTGCCCAGTACCATGGTTGAAACTTGAAGAAGTGTTCTTACACATCGAAAGGATAGCGAGATGGATCTTCTGCACCTGTGTGCCGCCCTCGGCATCATCGTACTCGGCGGCGTTGTGAGCGGTATACACAAACAAAACGAGGAACTCGGTTTTAGCGTCACCCTCACCGGTGCTGCTTGGTGGGGAATCCTTGTCATCAGTGCGAGTTGGCCGGTAACCGATCCAAGCTGGATCGGCCTGATCATAAAATTCGTTGGGTGGTTCTCCGTCTGCATTGTCGCTGTGATCACCGGGCTCTTTGTGAGCGAAACAGTAACAACTACGATCGGTTTTTTGCGACAGAGAAACGTGCCCACTCAACCTCACGAGGACTAGCATGGACGACTATTCACTCTGGTGGCTGATAGCCGGATCATTCCTCTTCGTTGCGACCCTCTCAGGTGCCCTTCTCGGGGGTAGGACCAAACCGGGCCAGCGACGAGTCGGCGTTTTTCTCGCCATCACTTGTATTGGCTTCAGCACGATCAACCTCATGCAGTCCCTCCCCCTCGAGCTTGACATGCTCAGCTGGAAATTCGTACTCACGATTCTCCACACCATCCTGATGTTTCTCTTTGGGTTGAGCAGCTGGATCATCCGGCGTACCAAAAACGATGGGCTTCACTCGAAGTAGCAGCAGCTCCGACGGTATTAGTAGCGAGGCACTCTGCCGCACCCCCCGGTGCGGCATTTTCTTTATTCAAGACGATACCGACGGCGGGCGTTCTCTACAAAGATCTCTCGGACCACCTCTTCCTCAAGACCCTTGATCTTAGCTACCATCTGATAGACAGCAGTCACCATCCACGGTTCACAACGCTGCCCTCGATACGGCACCGGCGCGACATACGGACAATCAGTCTCTCCATGCATCAATTCAAGCGGGATTGCCTTCACTACTTCTGCGTAAACCGGAGCGAACGTAATAACTCCGGTAAAAGAAACCGTGCCCCCAATTTCAAAAAAGCGAGCTGCTTCCGCATACGTACCAGCATAAAAGTGCACATTAAATGGTACCGTAGCGTGTTGCTTCAAGACTTGGTATACATCCTCGTAAACACTCCGGCCCGTAGGACTCGTTTCGCCCGGCTTAGGTCCACGGGTATGGATCATGAGTGGCACCTTAAGTTCATTCGCAAGTTTAATTTGAGCAATAAAGGCAGCTTCCTGTACCGCATAACTATCAGCGGTCGTATGATAATAATCGAACCCACACTCCCCAATCCCGACCACTTTTCCCTGCGCTGCGAGCGCTCGATAGTACGTGGGATTGAAAATTTCTCCTTTCGACGCAAATGGTGTGCCACCACCGAGCTCTGCTTCGTCATGTGTTCCGGGGACTGTTTGAATAGGGTGGAGCCCGATGATGGCATAGCAGTGCTCGTAGGCTCCCGCTAATTCAACCGCCCGCTTACTCGTTGATTCTTTTGTACCAATGTTAATGACGGTGACCCCCGCTTGAGCACATCGACGCGCAACCAAATCAACATCGTCTTTGAACGCAGCAAGATTCAAATGAGCGTGTGTGTCTACGTACCGCATGAAACTTACTTCTGTATCACCGTCAGCAGATACTCATCGTAGAGTTCAATATCGTCGTAATTGTGGTCACTGCCGGGAGTTGATACCAGGGATACTTTTTGCATCCGCTCTTCGATTACTCGCTTGGTGTATGCGTAGGTAGCAATCGGATCATTGGTATTATGAAACGCTACCGCTGGAATAGAAAATGATTCAACGGCAGCCCAGTTACCACCAAACACATCCGTAATAGCCCACTCAAACGGGATACCAAAAAATGCACAATAGACCGGATTTAGAAATCCAGCTTGTACCGCTCCGAGACAGAGAATTGATCCAGCGGACTTTGCGAGCACAAAAACCTCCGTGGTTTTTTCTATCGTTTCTATGTGTGCACGAAGGGTTTGCTCCTCACTCACCATATTCATATCTCCACCGGTCTGCCAATGTTCATACTCCTGGAGATACAGTGAATCAAAGTATTCTGCGTAATGGGAGAGCATTCGCTCTCCCCACTCTTTATTACGGGCACTGTTTCCCGGTAAAACGATCAAATGTTTCATATTTTATTAGTATACCTCGTGGAAATTCCTGAACCCATCATTTTACGCCGGGATGTTTATTTTTTTGATTATTATACGCGATCCAGTGACGCTTGATCTGCGGAAGTGATAAGGTCGAAAGTAAATACCCGCCAGTCGGTATATATGCATTCAGTAAATAATTATCGACTCCGATGCGATACATGAACAAGGCCGCTACACTATACGTAATGACTGCAATTACAAATCGTCTTGTCTTGCTTGTTTCCCAAGCCTTATCGAGTTCGACACGCTTGTTACGCTCAATAAGATCCTCAATGTGTTGCATACTCATGCTCTAGGCGAGGAAAGAGATTCTCTGGTTTTTGATTTTCGACTACCGCTCGCATAATTTTTTGAGACGTTTCGGGCATGAAATGCTCAATATACCTCGCCACTTCATAGAGTCGATATTTAAGCTCCAGAATATCTGATTTGGCTTTGTCCGGATTAGTCTTGATCAGTTTAAATGGCTCATTAAGTGCAATGAATTCGTCCGCCTTACCGACTAGATTCCAGACGATTTCGGTAGCCAATTGAAAATTATACCCATCAAGAGCCCCGTCAAAATCTGCTTCAAAACCAGCTGTTTTATTGCGGTACGCTGTTTCTGCAACGTCCGCATCGAGGTGTGTCTCGGCCATCTTCATGACTCGAGACACCAGATTACCGAGGCCGTTAACGAGGTTAGCGGTATACCACTCATCCATCTTTTCCCACGTAATATCAGAGTCATCAAAGGGGTGTACATGGCGTAAAAGAATATAGCGAGTAGCGTCAGTGCCATACCGAGATACCATCTCATACGGAGAAATGACATTACCAAGACTCTTGCTCATCTTCTGCCCACCACTGTTGATGAAACCATGATAATAAACCTGAGCCGTCGCCGGAACTTCAGCAGACATAAGCATGGCTTGCCATATAATCGATTGAAATCGCACCTGATCCTTTCCAGCAAGCTGGAGTGTCGTACCATCTACCCAGAACTTCTTAAAGTTACCCTCCTCATCTGGCCAACCAAGCGTTGAAATATAGTTAGTGAGTGCGTCAAACCATACATACATCACCTGGTCCTCATCACCAGGCACCGGAATACCCCAATCCATGCGACTTTTTTGTCGAGAAATAGAGAGGTCTTCAAGACCACCCCGCACAAAATCTATCGCCCACTGGCGTTGCCAGGCAGGGACAATACTCGTTTCATTTTCCAGATACTCAAGCAGCTTCGCTTCGTAGTTTGAGAGCCGGAAAAAGTAATTCTCTTCGGCCACCTCCTCAACTGGCTTACGGTGAATCGTGCAACACTTGTTCTCATCAAGCTCATCAGCTTTATAAAAAAGTTCACACCCGACACAATAGAGACCGGTGTACGATTTTTTATAGATATCACCCCGCGCTTCACATCGTCGCCACATTTCCTGTGCCGCTCTTTTGTGTGCCGTATCGGTGGTCCGAATAAAGTTATTGTAGTCAAGGTTAAGCGCCGCTTTCAGCCGAGCAAACTCCTTTGCATAATGATCAACATACGCCTGTCGGGATTCTCCTTGTTCATCAGCTTTCTGAGCAATTTTTTGTCCATGCTCATCGGTACCCGTGTTAAAAAAGACTTCGTGACCAGCCCTTCGCCAATAGCGAGCTAATACATCAGCTTGAACCGCCTCAAGCGCAAAACCGACATGGGGATCGGCATTGACGTACGGGAGGGTTGTCGTGATGTAGCGAGGTTTGTTCATAGTAAAATTACTCTAGCACAGGCGAGAAATAATAAAAGTCCGACCCCGTACGGGGTCGGACTTTTATTATAGGTTACTGCGAAAGATAATCAGGAAGTTCATTAATCATGACGCGTTCCTGGGCACCGGTGTCTCGATCACGCACGGTCACCGTGTCCTTGAGTTCTGGCTTCTCTTCGCCCAGCGTATCGAAATCGATGACAATACAATGTGGTGTCCCGATTTCATCCTGACGACGATACCGCTTACCAATATTACCATTATCATCCCAAGCAACATTGCCAAACTGCTTCTTGAGCGCAAGGAACACCTCACGCGCTTTCGCCACAAGTTCCGGCCGGTTCTTGAGAAGCGGCGAGACCGCGACCCGATATGGGGCGAGATGTGCTGGGAGCTTGAGGTACGTTCGCACCTCCCCATTCATTTCATCTTCGGTATACGCCTCACACAAAACCGCAGTGAGTGCTCTGCCAACACCAAAAGAAGGTTCCAGTACATGGGGAATAAAACGATTCCCATCAGGCTCAATGTACTCGAGTGAAACTCCGCTCACTGTCTGATGACTCTTGAGGTCATGGTCAGTACGATACGCAAAACCGGCGAGCTCATCAAAGCCCTTGCCGGGATAGTTATACTCAAAATCAATGGTACGCTTACTGTAGTGAGCAAGATCATTCTGTGGCACATCATACTCTTGCACGTTCTCACGCCTAAGACCAAGGTGATCAAACCACCGCCAAATATCCTGACGAAGTAGTTCAAATCGATCCTGCCACTCGCTCTCCTGCACAAAATATTCGATTTCCATCTGCTCAAACTCACGAACTCTAAAAAGAAACTCGCGCGGGGCTATCTCGTTGCGGAAGGCTTTACCAATCTGAGCAATGCCAAAAGGTATCTTTGGTGCCATAGAGTCCATGACATTTTTGAAGTTAACAAAAATACCTTGAGCCGTCTCAGGACGAAGATACACCAAGCCTTCGGGACCAGCTGTCGCGCCGATCCGAGTCTCAAACATCATATTAAATTGACGAGCCTTGGAAAGCGGATTTCCCTTCGGACTCAACACCCCCCTCTCTTCAATGAGACGATCAATATCGGACAGCGTGAGCCCATCTGCAGGAATACCGGCATCCTTAAGTAAATGGTCGGCACGATACCGTTCACCCGTCTTCGTATCCTCGACAAGCGGATCACAAAACCCTGCTCCAGTATGCCCCGACGCTTCCCATGTCTTTGCATTCATTAGAATTGCAGCATCAAGACCATACATATCCTCTCGATCCTCTACAAACATTTTCCACCACTCACGCTTTATGTTGTTGTTCAGAGTCACTCCTAAAGGTCCCAGATCCCAGGTCCCCTTCAGCCCTCCATAGATCTCACTACCCTGAAAAACAAAGCCGCGTCGCTTGCACAGCGACACGATCTTATCCATTGTGTCTTGTTGCTCCATATCTAAACCAAAAACGCTAATTATTCTCGCTCCCTCACAATACCATTATCTCGAACAAAGCCAAGTTCAGTCGATAGTTCGTTTGAGAGGTCTCGGGTCGTCGCTCGAACCGTAACTCCCGTAAAGCGATCGGTTGCTCGCAGCTCTTGCGCTCCGATTACTACCGCTGTTCTACCAACTTGCGACGCTGTTGGCAAGAACTCAAGCTGCAGATCAACACTCTTTCGAGCTTGCGCAGAAACATCTCCAACCACCCACTTAAGCTGCTTTTTTTCTGCGTCGTAACTCACGGTTCCGTCACCCTTTACCATATCAAGCCATGACATATATTTTGGTAACGTTGCCGTCACCACCGCACTCGTTATGTCATTAACACCAGCTTCAGCGACCAGCGTGATCGTATAGGTAGTTTTGGTACCCTCAACTGGCGGAATAGCTCCTGTATCAGTGAATGGACCTGTACCATAGGTAATCTGACTACCGAGCACGGGAGTCGCTGAGTATTTTGCCTCAGTCGAAGCGGTACCAATCAGCGATTCGGCAGTTTCTTCGCCTCGTTTGGCATACACCTCAACCGCAGTAGCAAAACTTGCGGTGGTTTGTCCAGCGTCAGGCTTGACGGTAAAACTAAATTCACGTGCTTCTCCCGGATTCACCACGCTCAGGTTGGGAGTATTCTCTTCGTCAAATCTAATTACCTGTCCGCTTGCATCATAGTAGCCTTCACTGACGACGAGCTTATCGTCTCTGATCAAATTGCCATTTGGTTTCGCGACAATACGAACTGATCGAAGTGGCGCCTCAAGACTATTTTCAACCCGAATCATAACGACCGCTTCATCACCTGCCGGTACCACCGCCTCCCCATCACCGTCTCCATTTACTGTTATACCAACTCCGGTAAAAGGTTGGTCCACCTTAAATGAGAAGCTCGACTGAGATAACGTTGAGCCCATAAGGAATTGATTATTGAGCTGCGGAGAACCAACTTCAACCTCAACCACCGCCACTTCACTCGAAAGACCCGTGACGAGACCTTCGATGGTAATTGTTTCGGTACCACGAGCGGGTAATTCAGGAATAAGCCAGCTATTCTCTCCATAGGACGGTTCAGGATCGGCGGAATCAAAAGAAAAACTTTCTGGATACAATGCACTCACCAACACGTTGCGCTGTGGCGTATCGCTATTTGATTCAATGGTGATGGTTAGCTCAAGTGATTGTCCTGAAGAGATCGATTCAACCCCCGATACACGCACGGCAACCGGTGCTGAACTAATGGTAAACTTCTTTGGTTCAATCTCCTTATAGAATGCACCACTCGAACCTTTTACCCGGTACTCAATCGCAAGACGCACCTCTTTTTCTTGACCCTCTTCACCATAGAAAATAGCTCGCACCGGTACATTGCGAGCCTGCGCTGGCTCAATTTGATCAATCGGGATTCGACTCTCGTACAACTCACGATTTCCTGGTTCGTTTGAACGTGTCCCCGGTGGGTAATTAATAATCAGAACTGGCGATTCAATCGTGACAGAATTTTGGTTTGCAATTCCTACCAAGATCTCAGTCACCTCTCCACCAGCCACGCTCTCTGGCACATTCATCGTCAGCGCAATATTATCAGCCGATATCTGATTACCCCCAAAGAATAGATATACACTTGAAAGTGCGGTCGCACAGAGAAAGAGCACGAGGCTCACGACCACAATAAAGAAACGGTATCGTCGTCGGGGTTTGGGTGTTACAGGAAGAGAAACGTCTTCCGGTGGAGTAGTCGAAACTGGGTCGGGAGTAGACACTAGTTTAGGTGCCTGAATCTCGGTAGACGGACGTGGGCTCGTGACCCCACCCCACCCTCGAGAAACCTCAATTTCGCGCGGAGTAAGCGAATGTCGTTCTAGTTTTTCAGCCGTCCCGTTTCGTTCATAGAGACGACGCCGTAACTCATCAATATGTTCTTGATTCTTGATATCGGTCATACCGTGGCTATAGCGCTAGTATACCATTGGTTCTCTAATCTTAGAGTTGACTCTGTTCGCTCGCGTGCGTGTAGAGTGTCGTAAGTTCAGCCGTAAGGGCAGCATGAGAATGTCCCGCGGCCTCCTCAATCGTCATAGCTCGTAATGACTCTGGAATCGAAGTGAGCGCTACATAACCAAGTTCATGCATAATCAGCACCAACACATACGCCTCGAAAAAATCCCGCGCGACGACCGACCCCGCTGCCGCCTCAAGCGCGCGTGTGCAGAAATCAAACAAGGTCGGCGAAGCGTCTTCTCCCTGAATAAATCGATGGAGGGTTCTATAAATCCGAATAACACTCCCGCGTGCTTCCCGAGAGCTGGCGCGTGCATAATCATTATGCACCACTAATACACTCCCGATCTTCCATGACCGCTTCCCTTTGACGAGCGAGACCCGAATATGAGTGAATTCCTGAAGTGCGTACCGTTGTTTACTCCGTTCTTCACGAACACTCTTTGCTTCTGCGTAAAGCATACCGGCCTCACGCGTGTACAGAAGGTATGTTCGATCAGCGGTGTTGCGATCAAAGGCGCCGCACACCAACGCATCCGTTGTGTACGTGGCGTAGGACATTAAAGTTTTTTGAGCGCAACCCTAAAGATAGTCCCCTCCACCGTAATCTCATCTCCAGAATTAACGTCAAAGGTGAGCTGGCTTGCACCAACGGTCCGTTGCATGAGATCAGTAAGAGTCGCCTTATCCGTGAGGAGCCTTTGACCAGCCTCATCGGTCTCTACGATAAGTTCTATCCGATCATGCGGCATGAGACCGGCACCCTTACGCAAATCTTGTACCCCACGGATGAATTCGCGAATAGCACCTTCTTGCTTAAGTTCGGGTGTGATCTGTACATCAAGCACCACGCGTTCAGTTTGACCCGCGAGGTAGTTGACTGATTTCACATTGACCTCATCAGCGATGATGAGTGCAAATGAAGGAGCTATTTCACTATCGAGTGACAAAGCAGCCAGCGGCTGTCGCACTTTTATACTCGACTTAGTTCGAGCCTCAAGAGCTAACGTGACATACTCACGCACCCGCCCCATCTCAAGAAGGAGTTCAGTATCAACCGCTCCGGCTTCCGGCCACGCTCCCAAATGCACACTCTCAGCCTCACTTTCGTCACGTACTGCACGATAGAGATACTCGGCATAAAACGGCATCGCCGGTGCCATGATGAGCGCGAGTGTACGAAGCGTATAGCGCAAGGTTGCGAGCGCGAGCGTCTTGTCAGCTTCATCTTCACCCTTGAGGCGTTCGCGACTGCGTCGCAAATACCACACCGAAAGATCATCGATGAAGTCAGCGATTGGTCTCGTAGCTTTATCGAGCTCGTATCCTTCATAGCCAGCGGTCGATTCGGCAATCAAATGATTAAGTCGCGCAATGATCCAGCGATCCAATACCTGAGAAGAATCAGACGCTGCCTTGGTACCATCCTGGTACATCTCATACATCGCCAGCACATTATGGAGACGACCAATATTTTTGCGTTGCAGTTCAAGTACTTCCTTTTCAGAGAAGTTAAGGTCCTCTGCCCGCATAATCGGAGCAGAAAGGAGATAGTACCGAATCGAGTCAACTCCGACCTTATCGGCCAGCTCCATCGGGTCTGGGTAGTTACGAAGTGACTTACTCATCTTCTTTCCATCCTCAGCCAGCACCAGACCATTGACGATCACGTTCTCATACGGCGACTTCCCAAACAGCGCGGTACCAAGGACAATCAGTGAATAAAACCACCCGCGTGTTTGATCAAGACCTTCCGCAATAAATTGAGCCGGGAAATATTCCTTCGTAAATTTCTCAGGATCACAACTAAACGGATAATGTTGCTGACCATAAGGCATTGAGCCGGATTCAAACCAACAATCAAACACATCAGGCACGCGCACCAGACGACTTCCATCACCATCACGAAGCTCAATATCATCAATATATGGTCGATGATAATCAAGCGTATAGTCATCATTGTGCGGTAACGGGGTAAACGGGAGCTCTAATACCTCGGCGTTGTTTAAGAAACCACGTTCGTGCTTAAAGCGCGCTGCCTCGGCTGCGGTATAGCCAGCCGCAGCAACCCGTAGACCAAACAATGAGCTTGCGTGACCAACAATCAAGATTGTTTTGCCGGCATAGGTCTTCTCAAGCGCATACAGCGTAGCCCCTACCCGACGCACAACATCCATACGGTTCTCCCGCCCAGGCAGAGTGGTGGTAAAGGCAGCCTCCTCGCTCGCGAAAAGCTGTTGGTAATCGTGCCAAGTCTTTCCTTCAAGGTCAGCCCCTGCCTGAAGTTCAGCCAGTTGCGCATCCTCAATCACGTGCTGAGATGAAAGACCCAGTGTCTCTGCGACAATCTCAGCCGTCTGCCGTGTCCGCATGAAGCCCGAGTGGATAATGAGATCAATCGATCGTTCTTTAAGACCGGCTGCAGTAGCTCTAACCTGCGCAACTCCCTTCTCCGTGAGGGGATCGTGTGCCTCCTTACTCGTCGAGATATTCATTTCGAGATTACTCGTGGCTTCTCCATGCCGCATCAAGAGATACGTATTACCACTTTTGGGAACATGCGCCTTGAGTTCAGCTAGCGAACCAAAGACCTTGTACTGACCCGTAAGCTCATTCTTCCAAATTGGTAGTGGCGCACCCCAGTATCGTTGACGACTGATCGCCCAATCACGCGCTCCTTCAAGCCACTTTCCAAAGCGGTTTTGTCCGACATGATCAGGTACCCACTGTACCTCATTATTTGCCGCCACGAGCTCGTCTTTGAAGTTAGTCACCTGCACAAACCACGACGTAGTTGCGTAGTTTAAGAGCGGAGTGTCATCACGCCAGCAATGCGGGTAACTATGGGTAATATTCTCCTTTTTGAAGAGCGTGCCGTTCTCCTTGAGAGCTTTCACAATCTCAATATCGGTATCAAGATGGGACACATCAGACTTCTCATCATCCTTCGGCTTCACCAGTTTCCCGGCAAATTCAGTCACGAAGTCCTTAAAGCGACCTTCATAGTCAACATGATGAAAGATCGGGATACCATGCTCTTTAGCGAGTACCATATCCTCCTCACCGTAGGCTGGCGCGAGATGCACACCTCCGGTTCCCTCTTCACCAAGTTCGACATAATCAGCGTGATAAATCTTCCACGCCTGTTCCTTGCCCTCCATTGTCTGATCCTTGAGATACGCAAACGGTGGTTCGTATGAACGACCAACGAGTGCTGATCCGGGCATTTGCTCTACCACCTCGTATTCAATATCACCGAGTTGCGCGAGTCGACCTTGTGCAAGAATTAGAAATTCTTCACCGCGGTCCGTCTTCATTCGCACCTTAGCATAAACAAATTCCTGATTCACCGCGGCCGCGAGGTTACCCGGGAGTGTCCACGGCGTGGTGGTCCACACCAACAGCGAGGTATCGGTCTTCTGTCCGGCAGCGTCAAGCAGCACGAGCTTCACCGTAACCGCAACATCCTTAATATCCTTATACCCCAGGTTTACCTCAAAGTTTGAGAGGGTCGTCCCACACCGTGGACAGAGATGCATACTCTTAAAACCTTCATACACCAAACCTTTCTTATGAAGTTCGGAAAAGACCCACCACACACTCTCGGTATAGGTGCTGTCCATCGTTTTATAATCATGCTCCATATCTGCCCAGCGCCCCATGCGCGGCACGATCTTTTTCCAATCATCCGCAAATTCCATAACCGCAGCCCGCGCTGCTTCATTGAAATTTTTGATACCATAGGCCTCAATCTCACGTTTATTAGCGAGACCAAGTTGCTTTTCGATAAGGTTCTCCAAGGGGAGACCGTGACAATCCCAACCCCACTTCCGGCGCACTCGATACCCGCGCATCGTCCAAAAGCGCGGAATCGCATCTTTGATGGTCCCCGCGAGGATATGTCCATAATGTGGAAGACCAGTCGCAAATGGCGGTCCATCATAAAAAACGTAGTCTCCTTTGGGGGCACTCCCCGCCGGAGTCTCTAAACTCTTATTGAAAATTTCATGCGCTTCCCAGAAGGCCTGAATTGCCTCCTCGCGAAGTGCGACATCACTCTTCACCACCCCCTCCTCAACGACCACGGTGTCGTTTTCGCGTCCTTGTAGTGTGCTCATAACTATGTATATCAGACATAAATAAAGATACGCGTATCAGACGTACTTTTGGCATCATACCACAAAATAGCTACTCCTAAAGTTAAAAGGAAACCGTGCGCCGCCCGAAGGCAACACACGGTCCAAAACTGGTCTAGTGACCTCAATTGAAGGGGTTGGGTTTCTTTGCGAGATGTTCCGCAAATGTATCCAGTCCATCTTCTTCCCAGTGTTCAAATGACGCCAAAAAGAAGTGCAGAAAGCGAACGAGAAAGTCGATCATTTTTCCCTCAACATACCCCGCCATCAGGGCTCGAAGAAAAATACTACATGAATTAGCTCAAATAGACAATCACCTATGCACCAAGTACCTCTTGCAAAGTTTTTTAGGAGGAGTAGGATGGCACCCGGGTTAGTTCACTATAGACAGAGAACTAACAAACCTCAAACCCACAACCACGAGGAGTGAGTCATGCCAGACGGCACTGGATTTTTGTTTTCTTTTTCTGGCCCACGGGCCAACAAGAAGGAGGAAGTCTTCTATCAAGTACAGCAGCTGATACAGAAGCAACACCGCGACCTGCCAGTCCTCTTTATGGACGACGTCGTGTCCAAGAAGCCTCTACCCATCCATTGGAGCGAGGCGCACCGGGCACTCCACCCCACCACACGCATGCTGATGGCCTTCGCCGAGTTCAACGAGGCAGGTGTCAAGCGAGTCCGGCCGGCCATTGCGGCTGGCAATATCGTCGTGACACTCCGGTACGGGTTGGACGTCTTTCTCGACTCGATTGCAGAGACTGACTGCCTGCAAGCGAGAAGTGAGGCGGCCGAACTCTGGCACAAGCACCTGGTGCCAGCACGGGTCATCCGCGGCACTCCTAAGCCGCAGTACTTCATCAACCAGGTACTGAAGCCGACGGAGAGCAATGTGCTTGACTTCTGCTCACAGCAGGAACGGCATATCCGCGACTACTTCGATGGCACGGGCCAGAAGCCGCCGATTTATCTCACTGGCCGGACGGTCGAGGAGTGCGCCGCGGAAGCGATCGAGCATATCCTTGCCCTCACCGACGAACGTCGTAAGTCTGGGACTGTTTGAGCCACGCCCACGCCCCGCCCGCGCAACTGCGCCGGACGGGGCCTTTTTTATTCTCTAACTAATCTTCCGCCTCCTTTGAGTCTTAGGATGATTTATAGGCTACCTCGTGATACGTTTTCCGGTGCGGTCCAAAGAATACTTTGGCAAAAAGACGGATAATGGCGATACCCGATATTACGTAAGCAATGCCAAACAAAACAATCTGAAGTATATGATCGCCATGGATAGTGCTCAGGATTACATCTTGTCCCAAAAAGGACGGAGTGATCGGGAAAGCCATAAAACAGAGACTGACAATGAAGAAGAAGTTACCGAGACGACGATATTCATAAATGTGCCCGTGGAAGTGAGAAAAATTATCTTTTTCCTTTGTCTGCACATAGTGAAGTACACCATAGCCAAGAACAAAAGCGATTCCTACGCCAGCGGAGTACATGAGAAGCGGAGCGAGGTTTTCTGGAGACGCAAAGAAGAGGAAGGCCGTGCTGTATAGATGGCCGAGGAAAATATGATTCCAAGCGGCTTCCATATTTCCTTGAACAGAAAAGGCTCGAAGGTACATGAGAATACTTATACCCACAGCAACATTACCCACCAGAGCAACCATAGCGGGAGCCGAGTTGATAGTGGTAACAATAAATACTGAGGCTGCAAAGAAGAGGAAGAACAGTGCGTACAGAAGTGGAAGACTGAGCGAACGAATAAGTTGCCCAACCGATTTTAGCGGCCTAAAGAGATAATCTGACATTAATCTGTCCATGTTCCACTCTTTTATTGCCAAGATGTACAGCGATGAACGAAGGCGTCCAAGGAAACCGGGACCAATCCTTTGTGGCGGCAGAACAAAGTGGTAGAACTGTTCATGGATAAGATAACTGAGTATGGACGGTGAAATAAGCAGTTGGTAGGTACGAAGTAGTGCATTGCAAGCAAAGTGGATAAGAACCAAGACGTGCAGACCAAGAGCCAACTCCATGAACATGATGCCGATCTGGGTCACTGACGCGTACGCAATTTGTGACTTAACAGAAGACTGAACTCGAGCGATAGAGGTACAAATGAGTGCAGTGAGTAGTCCGAACACAAAAACCAAAACTCTTACTGTTATACTACCCTCCCATAATGGAAAGGTGCGGAGGAGCACAAACAGCCCCATATGCACAGAGAGAGCTCCGTAGAAAATGGCACTCGAAGTCGTAGGACCCTCCATTGCTCTTGGTACCCAGTACGAGAACGGGAACTGGGCGGATTTCACCAAAGCCACCATAAGGAGGAGAAGTCCGAGAACGGTGAGGTCATTGCCATACTCACTAACTACCTGAGCAAGTTCTGCAAAAGTAATGTTTTGCTCATACACGTGGTGCGCATACCATAGCGCTACGAGCAAGCACGCGTCGGCGATACGATAGAGAGAAAATACCTTCAAAGCATTTTTTACCGGGAGATAGCGATCGCGATAAAACGCGATAAGTATGAAGGAAGTAATGCCAATGAATTCCCAACCAATGAATAGGGTTTCAAAATTACCGGCAAAGACGATGAATCCTAGACCAGAGAAAAACAAGAGTATCGTTGCAAAAAAACGTTTGAACCCCTGGTCACGGTGCATATAAAAAGTACTGAACCGCATAACGAGAAGCGTGGTGAGACACGTCATAGCAAAAAACACAGCCCCCGTTAGATCAAAGAAGAACTCTAACGCAAAGATATAGTGTGCACTCTGGTAGATGGTGATTCCATGCTCTGCAACATCAGAGAATCCCTGCATCCCCCACTGGACAACGACATAGATAAACAGCAAAAAGTCCGCGAGCACACTGAAGAAAGCGGTGTGAGCGATGAGTTTTTCCCGCTTCTTAGGTATAAGTAGACACGCAAAGAACCCCAGGAGCGGGATGAGTACAAGCAACTCAATCAAGGAAAGTGTCATACGTTATTTCTTAAGAAGATGAACGGGCATGTTCTCTTTAGTGGCATCCAAAATATAATTGGACTCCATTCCAGAGACTGTCTCTATCGTTTTACTAATATCTTCAACGGCACTCACTTCGCTCACCAGCGGTGTATACGGAACAAAGGCACCATTACTGAAACGGAAGAACGACGTGGTGTGCGGGTCATAGACCACTAGGTGTACCCACTCATTGATAAACCACTCATACAGTGCCGGAGTAGCAGAAATGACTGACAGCACCACCTGAGGGTCATGCTCCACAATCATGAGTAACCGAATCGGATCATGCACTTCAATCATCTGTAGTGGTAATCCGGCTCGTAAGTCACCGTCACTACTATTTGAAACACCAATCAATCCCATCACATTATGAGGAAGCTTTGTCCCTGCCCCGAGCTTGGAGTTATCCATTCGAGAGAAGTAGTACTCGAGGTTGATTCCGCCACAAACGACCGGCAGCGGCGCGATAACCCCAGCCAAAATCTTTCCGTCAGGATCACTCGTATAGTCGTAAGAGTTGAGAAAGGCGCGACGATCGAGGAAAAGATCTTTAGTGAGGTCTCTGTTCCCCACCACGCAGATGGCATTGGTTCCATGACCGAGCTCCGGCCGCGGTTCAAAGTAAGAGACCGAGCGACGCTTAATATCTTTTCGGATTTGCTTAAGAGAATTTTTTGTATTAATCGACATGAAGCGCCTTGACCGCTCTTTAGCATTAAGATCAAGGGCCTTTTCAAAGAGAGCCTTATTATTTTCGTGCTCTCGCCGATTCTTCTCCGAAAGGATTTTTTCGTCATAGAAGGCAATCTCATCGCTGGCCGTGTCATGGAGCCCACCCAAAAATTGGGTGTCCTCAGGTATAGCGATGCCACGTTCTTTCAAAAGGGCTCGGACCGGAGCGTAGTTTGCCATGGAAGAAAAGACACGGGCATTAACTGCTCCGGGTCGACCGCTACAAGCTCCGCAGTCGTGTGCGCCGTGGTGAGGATTGTTGGCACTGCTAGATCCATGACCAAGCAGGTACACCAGTGAAGAAAGATTGTGAGTCAATCCAATCCCCCGAAGAATTTTCTCGACCCGGTCAGCCATTTCTTCCACCGTAAAGCCGATTTGTAGGTCGTGATCAATGTCTCGTTCCCCACTGTAGAGAATAGTGAGTTCACTCTCTCCGTCCATGTGCGAAAAAGCATCGGCAATAGCCGGGCTCATGGTTGGACGAATTAAATTCGCAAATAATTTTCCAAAGGAAGCCAATCCGAGAAAGTACGAAGCAACAAACCCACGAACAAAGGTGTGCGAATATTTGCTGTATATAATCTCTTTTGGTCGCGTATGCTTCGTTTCTTTTTCTACCTCCTTGATAAGGTAGCGTGGTGTCACTGGAGCCGGACAGAGTTTTTCATTGAATTTGGCGTGAGCCGGGCGGAAATAAAATTCCACCCCAAAGAATCCCGGGGCGCCAAGTGTCTCGCACTGCGGGTCGACACTTTCTATGTATGTCCGTAACGAATACTCTCGTTCATCGATACAAAAGATGGCCTGAAAACTCTTCTTCTGCAAAGACAGGGGTGTCAGTCCCCGCTCCACGACAGCCTTCATACCTCCAAGGACCATATCGTAGTAACTCCACTCAAAAGCATCTTGCCAAATTTTTAACACTTCCTGGACTTCATTTGGCTCAATGTCAGTAAAAATATCGACTGGAACGATGCTTGTCTTTAGACCGAGCGGTTGCCACTCTCCCCCAAACGAATGATCAAGGACATCAATTTCAAGAAGAAGTTCCAAATGAATAAAATCACGAAGAGAAATATTTTTAGGGTAATAGAGGGATTCTGGACGATCTTCTAGTGTAGCTACGATTCCCGACCAGCCTCGATGTAAAAACTGTTGATCATAGAGGTAGTTTTCAAAGTATTTTTCTTCTCCCACTAGAATAGCGAGCAGTTGCTCTATGGTACAAGAACGATCTTGAAGAAGAGTACGGGCACGCTCACTCTTAAAGAAGCTCGCGAAGCTGCCTTGTTCTAGAGTACGGACGGCGTTGAGCAGTCCTGCCTGTTCAAAGGGAAAAGGAGAAATGGCGATACCCTGATCTAGATAGCTGCAGAGGATACGAAAGAGTAACGGTTGGACCAAATCGTCTAAATCTATTGCGTAAAGATTTTTCCATTCCTGACGTAGCTTCCCAACCCGATACTCTATACTCCAATCATACGTTTGATTGAGAGATTTTTCCTTCCATTCTTTTAGAAGTGCGTCTCCCTTCCGCTCCCGGATAATGCGATTAAGTATACCCTCGGAAATACGTCCTTGTGAGTATAATTGACGATATTCAGATAGAGAAAAAGTGACTTGATAGCCAAAAATTTGCGAAGCTTTAAAAATGGCATCATAAAACTTCATATCCTGAAAGGCATGAAGGGTGTTGTGGTGGACGAAATCTTTTAATGGACCCTGGGATGGAAGATAGTGCCGTAAAGAATGCAAAACCTGAGCCTCATCAAAAATCGTTTTTTTTGTGAAAACCTTTGACATAAAAGAGAGAAAATAAAAATCCGCCAAGGGAGGAGGTGGAGCAAAAGAAGTTACACATCCCGAGAAGGAGATAGCACAAGCTCAAATTCACTCGCGGAGATAGTATCACCTCTCGGTGATTTTCTCAATAAACCATTGCCGGCTCGTTCAACGACGCACTATCGGCCACTTTATCTAAAAAGATACGCGGGGACATGTGACGAATTAAAAAAATGCAAAGCGCCACAGCCTTTGGCTGTGGCGCGATTTCGCAAGGAAAATTGGGTCTAGGCGGCCCGCTTCTGCGAAAAAATCGACACGACGTGACTGCGAATGAAGTCACTGTAGTGTCCACAACGATCGGTGCCGGACCAAGTGATGAGTTGGTTCGTCTGATACTCGCTCGCCGGACGTTCGGCCACATATTCGGTCTCAAGGCCGATGAAGAACTGACCTGCGCCGCGGGCACTCGTGAGCTCGCGATGTGGGAGGCACTGCAGGCAGGCCAGCACCACCTGCTGAGCACTTTCTGCATGCACACGCGCCATGAGGACGCCGTGTGGCCGGCGGCCGATTTTCGCATCGTACGGCGGGAAGAACACGACGCACAGGCGGGGGTGCTTCTGCTTGTTCGACATTGCTGTCTCTCCTATTACCTCGACCACCGAGGTTTCAATCGCGGATGGTACGACAAATTATTCAAAGACGCAAATGAAATGACCGCCCTCGAAGGAGGCGGTCATCAGTTGAACCAGAAAGGTAATGGTCAGCGGGCGAGGCGAAGCTTCCACGTATCTGGCTTATCGAACTCACCTTCGACGGTGATCTGTCCGGCCTTCACGAGAAAGCGAACCGCTGCCTCAAGTTCTGGGAAAACCTCCGCCGCCGGTCCAAAGCGGAGCACATTTTCCTTGAGCCACTGGAACGTGATGGTCGGTTCGAGCTTCTGGTGTTCGACCATTAAACCGAGAACAAAGTACTGAGCAGCCACCCCGACGAAGGGAGCCAGTGCTAATGGTGCGATCATAGGGACCTTTCGAAGAACTCCCCCACCATTGAGGGATACTGCGTTATGGTACGCAAAACTATCTAAAAAACAAGGAGCCGCCCAAAGTGAGCGGCTCGAGAAATTGACGGCACTGATCAGTGGAACTGCAGTGGTTTGCCGCCATTCCAAAGCGACACATACCACTGATCGACATCACTCAGGCGGTTACCGTGGGAGACGAGATACCCTTCCGCCCAAAGCCGCTTCACACTTGAATAGAGCACCTCATCGATATCTCCCCCAAACCACAATCGGTGGGCAGAAATACGAAGTTGAGAAACCTGAACCAGGGATGCGCTGTGAAGCAACAGCGCACCGACAGTGAAGGGAGTACTCACTGCACTGAACGGAACCGCACACTGAGCTCCGTGTCGAAGCCTGAGCCGGCAGTTTTCGAACTGCTCAGCTGAACCTTCGACCTGAACCAGCCCGTGCGTCTCAAGCGCACCGAGCACAGCCTTTACCGCAGCGCTTGGAAACGCAGGAATTCGGCGCTCAAGACTGCCTCGCAAAAAGGATAGTGACACACTCTCCTCATACGGACTCCGGACTGCGAGCGCACCGAGCATAAGCCCAAAGAGCGCGTTATCACTTGATTCTGCCATGATTCACCCCTGTTGTTGACGATTGATGATCTCCATGACCGGCAAAGAGCGGTCGCCCTGAATCTCGAAATCACCCGTCGTGACCAGGTCGGCAATTACCGCATCGAGAAGCTCTAAAAGATGGCGCTCTTTCTGGTCAGCAATGCCGGATGGCAACACCGAAAACACGATGAGCATACCTTGACGCAAACTGGCACGCGAGGCCGGTAGCGGCTGGACGAGAAGCCACGCTCGAATGGTTTCTTTATCTGGCACAAAGACCTCCATATCTCTCGACTACCGAGAGTTCTGCTCTGAGCATGACACAAATATACAAAAAAGCAATACTTCGGTTACTCAAGGACCGTCACGAGCGACTCAGGCCCAATCGAAGTATCAATCGTAAACGTACGACGCCCCAAAACTTGACCGCGCTCATTCATGACCGTACATCGCCAAGAACCTGGGCTGATATTTGTGATGGTTGTATACCCACGATACCCAGCTTCGCTCCCACTCTCGATCGTATATCCAATCCGTGAACGCTCCACCCACACTCCAGCAGCTGTCTTCATTTCCCACCGGTGAAAGATCTGGGTTTTTGCAATCGAAGTTGGTGCATACACCTGTGCAAAGCACGATACCCCACTTCCACTTGGATGAAAGGTTATCGGGTACCACGGGAGACGCTCCAACCAGTTACGCGCTTCTCGTGTAATTCGATATCCGCCCTCAATTTTTTCAACCGATTGATAAATATCAATTCGATTCAGTGACAGGGGGATTGGTGGAATAAGATTAAGAAAGTACAGCGTATTAAAAAATACATACAGACAGCCGATCGTAAATACCAACATTCGCTTTTGTAGCACGAGATAATTTGGCACGACATATTTGAGTATTTTGATAAGAAACATCGTTACCAAGAGAGCAAGAAAGCCACTCATCACAAACACCCACTCACCCATCTTCCCTGTCCAAACCGGTACAATCAGAACCGTATACGAAAACACGCCGACGAAATAAAGTGAGACATTATAAAGTAGTCGGTCAGATCGTTTCTTAATGAGTTCATTCGCGATAATAACCGCAACAATGAGGAGTAGAAATGGCGCGCCAACAATAAGATCGCTACTCCGTCCATAGAAAATGAGCATCCCTGAAAGAAGACCACCAAACGCATACTGCATCGCTACAGGCGCACTCCAAGACAAGAATCGCACCAACCACGCCGGACCACGCTGAGCAACAGAAACATAAAAGAGTACCAGTGAAACGGTTGCCAAGACCACATAGAGCAATAAAATGACGTTATCAAAGACGTCATCTATTCGATTGAGTAGAATGAAGTCACTAATAAAACCAGCTACAAAAGCAAGGGTAAGCCAGTGCGCAGTAACGAATTGTCGCACGCGATACCAAGACCGAGTTTCAGATGATTCCACATGAACAATTGTAGTGCTACACCGACATAAAAAAAAGCGGGTCCCAGGGAAAGGGACCCGCGAGGGCACAAGCGGACGCATGTCATGCATCACACTTTTCGGTACGGGGGCAGGACCGGCGTGCCAAGGAGGAGAACATCAACCTATAACTTTATACCTTACATTATTAATTTTTGCAAGTACTCTAGACGAAACGTTCCGGAACCGGGAAGGCTGCACAGAGGTCAGCCACTTCGGTACGAAGCAGCGCTTTCTTAGCCACATCATCTTGATACCGCATCGTCTCAATCATAATTTCAGCCAGGCGCGTCGCTTCCCCCTCCTTCATATTGCGAGTGGTGAGGGCCGGTGTACCGAAGCGAATACCAGAAGGATCAAGCGCCGGTCGAGAGTCATCGGCGATCATATTCTTATTAAGCGTAATACCAACCTCATCAAGCACGGTCTCGGCTGCTTGACCAGTAATACCGAGCGATCCATAGACGTCTGCGAGCAAAAGATGGTTATCTGTACCGCCACAAAGTAAGCGGATGCCTTCGCGCTTAAACACCACCTCCATTGCCTTCGCGTTCTTTAGGATCTGAGCCGCATAGAGCTTAAACTGTGGTGTATCTGCTTCCTTAAAGGCAACTGCTTTTGCGGCAATCTGGTGCATGTGCGGTCCGCCCTGCATACCAGGAAACACCGCCTTATTGATGCGCTTCGCGATATCCGCATCTTCTCTGACAAGGATCATCCCGCCACGCGGACCACGCAAGGTCTTGTGTGTTGTTGTGGTGATGACGTCAAACCCAAAATCAAACGGATTCTTGGCAACTCCCCCGGCGATAAGACCCGCAATATGAGCCATATCTGCTACGGTATAGGCACCAACTTCCTTTGCGATCGCAACAAATTTCTCGTAATCGAGTTCGCGACTATACGCTGAGAAACCAGCCAGAATTATTTTGGGGCGATGTTCGAGCGCAACTGTCCGCAGATGCTCGTAATCAATCTCTCCGGTATCGACGTCCTTCATCTTGTACCGGACGAAATTAAAGACTTTGTTGATGGCGGTTGTTGGGTGTCCATGGGTCAGGTGCCCACCATGCCCGAGATCCATACCAAGCACCGTATCGCCCGGCTCCATGAGCGCAAAGTACATAGCGACGTTAGCCGCTGCCCCACCCAAGGGCTGTACGTTCGCGAACTGCGCCTTAAAGAGCTTCTTGGCGCGCTCAATCGCGATGGTCTCCATGACATCGGTAAACTGCTGCCCTCCGTAATAACGCTTACCGGGGTAGCCCTCTGAATACTTATTGGTAAAGACCGAACCCATGGCCTCACGAACGGCACGCGAAGCGTAGTTCTCACTTGGAATCAGTTCAATACCGTGGAGCTCACGATCCTCTTCACCCACTAAGGTGGCGTAGATTTCTGGATCTTGGTCTTTGATGTACGTATATTCGTTCATACAGAAAATTATTGAGAAAATAATGCAGCACCGGTGAACGAGTGACGTTAGATCATAGCGAATTGATTACATTTTAATCATATCATACCCATTTTGGGTGAAACAAATCATCCCGCCTCTCTAGACTACCGCTACGTGTTGACTGACTTTTTCTTTACCGTACCCCGAGAGCTTTTCTTGGTATCAAAGGTACCAAAGCCACCAGTGACTGAAAGCTCGGCTTTGATCGATGGGTGTGGGTCGTAATTTTCCAAGATCACCTGCTCTGGTCTAAAGTCATCAATGTCCGCTACCGTTCGATCAAGTTTGATAGTTGGGAAAGGTCGAGGCTTCCGCTTCAATTGTTCTCGCACTTGATCGAGGTGTTTCTCATAAATATGAACATCTCCAAAAGTATGGACGAATTCGCCCGGCTTATACCCAAGGATTTTCGCCAAGATGATCGTGAGAAGCGCATAGCTCGCAATATTAAAGGGTACTCCAAGAAAGATATCGGCTGAGCGCTGATAAAGCTGGAGGCAGAGCCGGCCGTTAATCACATTGATCTGATACATGTTATGACAAATCGGAAAATAGGAAGTGTCCTTACGTTCTGCCATGGTGTACAGATACTCAGGATTCCATGAGGTCACAATCGCATTATGAGCGTTGGGATCGTTTTTGATTTCATCAACCGCCCAACGAAGCTGATCGATCGTCCGCTTTGTCCGAGTTGGCCAGCGACGCCACATTTCACCGTAGATCCGAGGTAATTCACCCCATTTCTTAGCGAAGGTATCGTTTGTCGCTATCTTCTCAATGAAAGCCTCTTTGCTGAGGAGATCAGTCTTCCCTTTCTCGGTCTCTTTTATTTTGTAGATACGGTACGGATAGTCATCCCAGATGTGCACCTTATTATCGACGAGGTACTTGATATTAGTCTGCCCAGACATAAACCAGTAGAGCTCCTGCAGTACCCCATTCCAATACACCTTTTTGGTGGTGAGGAGCGGAAAGCCCTCTTCAAGATCAAATCGAATCTGTCGCCCAAACAAACTATACGAAGCATCATCTGTACCCTGATCAACCTTACGATCACCATGCTCAAGGATTTCTTTAAGAAGCTGTAGATATTGGTACTCTGGATGTTTTTTTGTTGACATAGGCAAAAGTTATAACTACTTTTTTTTAATCGATCGGCGAACCGAGGACTTTTTTTGTCCTGACTTTTTCTCTGTTAATAAGTCTCTCCCTTTAAAATTACTTCCCCAATTATCTTTACCTCGCTCGAGGTTTTCGTATCGAGCCCGTGGTGCACTCGAAAGCTTCGAGAATGTGAGCTGGGCAATTTCCATACCGGGCCTCAAGATTATTGGTACGTTATTGAGGTTACAGAGTTCAAAGGTGATGTGAAGAAAGTGACCGGGGTTAATCAGTCCAGCAGTATTATGAATCATGAGCCCGACCCTCGCGAGAGAAGACTTGCCTCCGACTTGGACCAAATAGTGGTCTGATCCAAAAAACTCTTTCGAAATCCCCAGAACAGAAACTCCCGGATGCAAAACAAACTCGCCGCCGTCTTCTACCACCACCTCACGCGTTTTCGCGTAGAGCTTCCGAGCTGGATCTATGACGTGTGTTAGATGCTCATCATTCACCACAAATTTATTACCAAGCAGAATGTCATAACTTGCTGGTTGCAGCCGTTTCTCGTCAAATGGGTCGAGAGTAATCTCTCCGTGTTGAACTGCAGTTAAAATATCGAGATCAGAGAGAAACATAGCTACAAAATCATGAAGGTTTTATCGGTGCCGTAGTAATCAGCCCAATTCTTGTTGTAGTGCGCAAACATACGCGCAAGTCGATCTTGTGGCAATTCAGACACCCCGAGTTCAGCCATGAGGGTCTCTAATTCTCTGCGCACACCATCAACCGACCCTTCGCGCGGAACAACTTTCTCAAACTCTGCCAGATAGCCATACCCCGCATTCTTATCGAGACATACGATCGCCCCTTTGTAGGTATACTCTTCTCGCTCACGTGACCATTTGGCCTGATACGAGAACCCAGCCCCAAGCAGTTTGGCATCAAGCGCCTCAAGTGAGAGCGCTACGGGCTCCTCAAATTCTAACCGGGAGACCGTGTTTGCACTTGAACCACCATCGAGAGCGGCTTTGATAACGAGCAAAACTTCATCATCTTTTTGTCGAGTCCGAACCGAGAAATCACTCCCCTCCTCCACAATTCGTTTAAATTTCACCTGCTGCTCAGCTGAAAACAGATCTTTAGTCGTGGTAAACAAATCTTCCATGTCACCACCCTCAAAGTAATGGTTGAGTTGTCTATTCGTTGATACGCAGACCGTTTCTGGATCAAGCATAGACATCTTCTCTCGTAATGCCTCAGCAGCAGTCTTCTCGCCGAGAAGGCTTTTGATTTCGATTTCATAGTGCGCCATAGTAGCTACAGTATACGTGAGCGCAAGAATCTCCTCAAAAGACAGCTCGCACTCCTCGTGTCATAATGTAGCCATGCTCCACAGACCACAGGCGCCGGTAGTTATTGTAGCCGGACTCAGCGAAGAAGACCGCGGTATCGGGTATAAAAATCAGCTCCTCTGGCACGTACCAGAGGATCTACAGCGCTTCAAAAAACTCACCCTCGGTCACCCCATTATCATGGGAAGAAAGACGTTTGAATCGATCCTCACAATCCTTGGCAAACCCCTCCCCGGACGAACAAGCATCGTTCTTACCCGAGATACAGAGTATACCTATCCCGGAGTACAGACTGCCCATTCTCTTACTGAAGCACTCCGCGCTGCACGGGAGACAGACGCGCGTGAGATTCATATTGGTGGTGGTGCTGAACTCTATACAGAAGCCCTCCCATACACCACAAGACTTCACCTTACCCTGTTTGCTGGCAAAAAACCGGCTGATGCCTTTTTCCCTTCCTATGCTGAGGACTTTACGATCGTTGAAACTTCTGACTACAGAGCGTACGAGGGTACTCGCTATCGTTTCATCGATCTGATCAGAAAGACTCCACTCTCAAGTTGATTCATCACGAACACCACCGCTACCGCGCTGCCAACGGTCGGTCAAAAAGAATGGTGCAAAAATATCTTCTTCACGTGGTACCACATAAGTCGTTCCTTCGGCCCGTTTGGCTGTAGCCCCAGAAAACACATATGGTGCCTCGCGAACAATAACGAGCGGCGTTTGCTCTATCCCTTCCCCCATAACCAAGACCGCGGCGGCGGCCACTGCGTCAGCAACATTAATTTGACTACCGAGACTTGGACGGCCAGTGAGATCAGTCCGGTCACGATTGTCATATAACGGATCAAACCCCGCCCACCCAATAGCGCCGCCAATAACTCCTCGCCGCAGCGGGGTACTTTTTGAATCAGCAACAATCACCCCGAGTTCGTTAAGTCCATAGGTGGCCTTAAGGGCTTCACTAAGTTTACGCGCACTCTCCATCGGCACCCGTGGCCACAGCACATACCACTCACCAAACGGATCGATCCCCGCCGCTACCGCCAGCTGACCATGCAAAAAGGCGTGCATGACCGCTCGATCAGGAACCTCGTCACGATCGATGTACCACTCCGCCTCCTCGCGTACCAATTTGTCTCTTGTGGTCCCCGATCGAGGTACGATTCGTCCTTCAGAGAGCGCGACAATCTTAGATGCAATAACGAGCACGTCTCGCTCTCTTAAACGAAGTTCGGATCGAGCGATCAGACCGAGGAGATCGGTATCCGGTGGAAGCAATACTTCAGTCTTAATCGGAATAAGCTGCATAACACCCCTGAGAATAGCAAAAATCTAGCCCTTACAGAAGCCAGACTCCCTCATTTAAATTGTTTACAGATCATGATATAAAACTGATGCGGGTAACGTATCCGTAACATCAACCCCGAGGAGAATTCGTGAACATTCCAAGATCCTTGGTCGAAGTCCCCAGGCTTCCGATCAGCACACCCATTCCACCAACCTACTTCACCCAGACAGCACAACGGGTGGTCGTGAGCACCCTGCTCTATGACCACCGCGGAGTTCTCTACCTGGCCCAATCAGCTTGGGCCCCGGATGGCCAACTGGTTCCCCTGCAGGAAAAGGCTGAGCGTCATGATCGCTGCCTTTGCGACGTCGCTCACCGAGGCCTTATGGAGGAGCTCGGGCTTGATCCCGAAGCAGTGACCCTCCACCCTTACGTACTCCATGCGTATCGGAATCCGGTGCCGGCTCGGCGTGGGCAGTCGGCCGTCGAGAAGTTGACCTTCGTGGTCGGTGGCTACATCGAAACCGGCACAAGGTTCACCTTGGCGAGGGACGAGGTCCAGGGAATCTACGGAATTGGTCCAGATGAACTGATCTACAACCTCACGCCGCGACCCCGGAAGTTCTGTGCAACCGTAGCCGCCATCAGTGAAGCGGTTCATAGTGGCCTGCTCCCTCAGAACCGCTGGCAAAAGCAACCCTGGTTGCGATAACCGAGGACGAGTTGTCAAAGCTCCATACAGGCACCAGCTTCGGCTGGGCCTTTCTTTTTGACTTCATACAAAACCGCCGGTACAGAGCGTACCGGCGGTTTTGTATTTGAAATTAGACGTGGATTTATTC
>JACCDR010836955.1_pt1 | contig 41990 bp, 63 predicted proteins | sample 7446431 | NCBI WGS metagenome assembly JACCDR01 (sample SAMN15323443, study PRJNA562643) | freshwater metagenome | isolation source: river surface water | place: USA:Blue River Watershed | collected 2017-08-17
GCAGGGCCAATTGCGATTGGCAGTAAGGCGCACCGGGCTTCGCGTGTTCATGCGCAATCGCCGCGACAGCTGCTGCCGCTTTGCCAAGTGAGCGCCCTGGCGCTTGCCTGAAGGCTTCGAGTTTCACGTCATCCTCCTACCAATCTCAGCTGCGACCATCGTGCTGGCGTAGCGTCTGGCGGCGTTGCGGTTGTTGTGGGCTGCGAATTTGGCAAAATGATCGAATTCTGAAAACCCATCGTTGTCTGACGCAAAGAACTCAGACAGCACGCCTTTATCAAGCCATGTGATGTTTATCAATACAGCCGCTTCCATCCTCGCACAGTCGCCGTCGTCGGTGAGGGGGTTGAACGTCCGCACATGCTGGCGGCATATTTGCGCGTTCGGTTTTTCCACTGACTCGGTTATCCACATCGCTCCGCTCTGCCAGCCGAATGCCGCCATACCCATCGCCCTCGCCGCCATCTCGATCATCTCTCGCTCAGTCATGTTGTCTCCTTTGTCATCAGGGCGCGGATTGCTTCGGCGCATTCGCCGCACGCGTCTGACGCGAGAGTATCGGTCCCAGCGCCGTACTTTTCATAACGAATAGCGTGTTTGTTGGCTTTCTTCTCACACTCCGCAGCCGCCAGCGCAAGGCCGGAGGATTCGGCCAACTGCCAGACTTCCCACATAGCCGCAAAGAACGGCCACACGTAAACGCCGTTCGGATACTGCTCCGAAACACGATGGCCGGCAGCTTCCATCGCCGCCTCAAACCTCAACTGCTGCTCTGTTTTCATCACTCCCCCTTGCCGTTGCCGGCATTGATCTGCGGTAAAACGATGTAGTAATCAACCATGTGCCACGGGACTTGCCGAGCAAATACAACAGGGTTCCAGTAATTGAAAAGGCATGCGGCTACGCGAGCATCCTCCGCCACATGCTCCGGCCTGTCCGGCGATCCGTCATGTGGCTGAATATGGCCGGGGGCGCGGTAGGGGCGCATGTGGAAGTACCAACGATCATTTGATGCGAGGTGTGCTTGCCAATCTGACGTTGCGTGTTGAAGTGGGCCAGTCCAGCAGTCTTGGTCGTCGCTGTACTCAAACAGCACCCGTGCCTCTTGCCAGCGACGCAGCGTTTCAGCGTTCATTGTTGCCTCCTGTCACCGCAGCCAGCAGGGCGCGCATTTGGTTGTATTCGTCCTGTGTGAACGTCATCGCTTCCCCCTCATGACATTCCCGATGATGCCCGCACTCGCAGCGGGCAGGATTTCAGACGATGGCTAGTCATACCGCCACTCCACGCGCCCACCGTAAATTCTTCGCAAGTTCTCAGCATCCCCATGAGATAACCACCTCGTCTTGTTGCCGTCTGAGTAGACCACTCGCCAATCTCCGGGATGCACTAGGCCCCCGGTATAGGTATCACAAAAAGTCATCGCCCAAAAACGGCGGATAAATTTGATCATCGCTTCGCTCCTTGCGCCAGATTGCGCGCACGCTTCCGAGCACGCTTGGCTTCTGCTGCTGCCAGCTTGGCTTGCTGTGCCGCTTCGCTCGGCGTTGTGTCGGTGTAGGTGTGTTCGTTGCGCTCTGGCGCAGGCTCTGATGTGTACAAGCCTCCTATCAGCGATGCCAACACTGTCACCAATTCAAGTTTGTTGCGTAGTCTCATGACTTCTTCGCCTCCTGTGCTTTGGCCAGTTCTTCGCGTGTCGGTTTACCGGTCATCATTTTGCCAATCTCCGTACAGGTCGTATTCTCCCTGCTGCCTCTCGCGCTCACGGCGCACTTGCTCGGCCGGCGATAACCAGTCCGGGTCAAGGTCTGGTCTGTCTGGTACCTGGTTCATGTAAGCCTCCGAGCGCGTAGCACGCGCGCGCCTTCAGGTAGTGCCACGGGTGATTGGCCGAGGACAAAAACCCAGCAATGTGTGCGCCCTCCGTACTCAAACTGCACTTCACACAGCTCGCTCGATGCCTCTTGCAGTTCACGCCACGGCACAAAGCCGTTCGGCATGCGGAATCCCCACTCGCGCACCTTCGGTCCGGTGATGAACAGCGTTGTGCAACCGCCTTCAGCCACTGCAGCAATGCGATGCGCGGCCGTGGCCTTGCGGAATACCACGTCGCCCGGCTTACGCCATGTGGCGGCGGTCTCGGTGACTTCCAGGTATTCGCCTTCGAGCACGATTGAGACGTTCCACCACGGATGGTCGTGCAACGCCCGGTCGTCGTCCGGCCCTTCAAAGCGGTGCAAGTAGACTTGCCCGAGGCGTGAGCGCGGGCCGCCCCAGCCCATCGTCTTTTCATCTTTGCGGCGTTTGTGCAGCGCCAGCCACCAGCGATTCAAATACCGCTCTTTGATTGTCTCGTCTGGCGCCAGTTGCATCACTGGCTTGACGGCGCGCAGCATGCACCGCACAGCCATTGCAGGTAGTTTCATCGTCAGCTCCCGTTGACCTTGTAAGCTAGCTTAACATAGTTTCACGTAACGGGAAGCAATGCCCCGCTTGGCCCCTTCTTTCGTGCGCAGCAGTTCCCCGCGTTTCAATGCGGCGCGTATCGCCTCATTGGCCCGCGCGTGCGCCACCACGTAGCGCATTGGTTTGGGGTAGCCGGCCTGCCACAGCAGCACCAGGCGCTTGGCTGTAAACTCGTCGCCCGGGGGGATCGCCTCCAGCGCCTTCAGCATCGTGCTGCGTATGCTCCCCGGCTCAACCTTGCGCGCCATTGGCCACCTCAACTAGAGGCACGGACACCGCCCACGGCGGCACGCCGCCATCTTTGCGCATGTGCCAACTACCGCACAGGTGGCCGACCGCTGGCGCCGAGGCTGACAGCTCCAGCGGTGTCGGCTCGAAGCCGTCGCGCTGCGCATCCTCCGCCCGCCAGCGTTCGGCGTCTGGCCCGTTGTCACGGGCGAATTGCAGATAGCCCAGGAACTGCCACGGACATGAGTAGCCGACACCGCGCACAACTTCGCCGGTGGCCATGTGCACGGCGTGCATGATGCCTTCCAGTACATCGGCATCAGCCAAGGCGCGCGGATGGCTGCAGGCTTGACGGATAGCGGCGGCGAACTGCGCCCCCGTCATCGTGTAGCCACGGGGTACCAGGTAGGCGAAAGCGTGCGCGGCATGGCGCATGGCTTCGCGCCGATCCTCCGGGGCCGGCGGCAGTACGATGCCGAAAGCACCATCGGCCCCGCGTGTAATCTTGAACTCGATCATGGCAGCCTCCCGGCGCTACGCAACAGCGCGTAGGCTTCGGCCTCACCGTGCGCGGCCATTGGCGAGCGCGCGAGCTTGTCCGATTGTTCGGGCGTCAACATGGACGGGTCAGCCGGAAATAGCGCGCGGTCTATGGTGTGAAGCATGGCTATGCGGTAATCAAGCCTGTCCTGCTCCCGCTGGCGCTGCAGCCAGTAGCGTTTAATGAAGCTCAGCACGTGGCCTCCCGCTCGATCTGGTCGGCTATTGATTCCAAGGCTCCGCGCATGGCTTTTGGGTCTTGGCTTCGCGCGATCATGCGCAAGGTCGCGGCGTGCTCGGGCGTGAAATGCTGCGGCGCTACCGTGTCCTCCAGCTGATAGTAGTGATCCCACAAGCCGGCCTCGTGAATTGCCTCGTAGCAGTCCCACGGGTCGGCGTCTGGGGGAATGGGCGTGTCAAACACGGCTTCAAATTCGGACTTGATAAGCTCCCGCAAGCGTGCATCGCGCTCATCTTCGGTTGCAAAGGTTTCCAGGCGTAACTCGCCGTCATCGCAAAGCAGCTGAAATATTGTCGTCATGGTTTAACCCTCGTTACATAGGCAAAGATGTTGCGGAATGGTGTGGCGCCCCCTACGGTGCGCCCCGTCTGTACCGCTACGTTATAAGTTGACTCTCCGGCCTGATTCCAGGAGTCCTCCCGACAGTTGATAAACCGGCCGCCAACCGCAAGCTGCACGGCGTCTGTCCCACTATAGGCGCGAACGGTGCGCCGGCGCTTGCGGTCGCTAAGTGCTACGGTGTATTGATTCATGACTGCAAATCCTGCGCCGCTGGCGGCGCGTGCTCCGGCCACGTGCTACGCGCGAACCGTTGCACGTCTGGCGGCAGCTCGGCCCAGGTGATCCGCTTGCCAAGGTGCGGCCCTGGTGAGGCGCTGACGTGCTGGCCAAAGCCCTGGGGATGGTAAGGGCGCTCGCTGGCCCCGATTGCTTCCCACAAGCCGTTGTGCTCCCGGCAATCGCGCGCCCAACGTGGCGGCAGGATCGTATAGCGGTCAAAGGTCTTGCCGCCGTTGTCGAATATGCGAAGGGTGCAGGCGGTCATCCGTGCGCCCTCACGATAGCCACGCGGGAGGCGCCGCAAGCCGTAGCAATGGCCGTGATTGCCTCATCAATGGCGCCGTCACCCCGGCCGTCAATGTCGGTATCCAGGTGCCAGCCGGAAAGGCGCAAGGCATCTTGCAGGGCGGCGCTGGGCTTGTGGTAGCCGTATCCCCTGGCCACGCCTACCCGCAGCAGGTCCGCGTCTGGAAGCCGGGACCACAGGGCGCACCGCTCGATACTGCCGGAGCGGTACCAGCGGGCAACCACAGGCTCCCGGCCGGTGTCCAGGTCAACCGCGCTGACCTGCTGGTAAAAGCCGCGCTCGGGGCGCTGGCGCGGGCTGGGCTTTGGTGCTTTACGGGTGGCGATCATGCGCGCACCCCCGCAGCCTTGGCAGCCTTGGCCGCCTTGGCCATATCGGCCGCCAGCACCATGGACACGCGGCGCCACCAGGACTCAACCCAGCGCCATTCCGCCGACTCTGTGGCCTTGGCCGTACGCTGCGGCGTGAGTGCGCCCCAATCATAGCCAAGGCGCACGATGTCCGAATTGTAGAAAGCCACGGTGCAAGTGCTCGGGAGCCCCTGCAGCCACTCCTGCACCGCTTGCTGGTAGCCATAGCGTGACACCGCCCACTTGCCGAACTCGTCCATAAAAATATCGTGCAGCTCTGCCAGTGTGGTGCCGGGCGCGATTGCCTGCGCGATATGGGCGCGCACATGGGGTTTGAGGTTACGGTTAGCCATGGCGCACCGCCTGCAACGTGTAGTATTCGCTGCCCTTGTTGCGGCTGCCGGAGTCGCCACCAATGCGCGCCAGATCAAAACCAATAGCGCGCGCGACATCACGCATGCAGCTTTCCCCGCAGCCGCCCTCTAGGCTGAAGCCTCCCGGCCGGTAATGCAGGCCGTACAGGCTGGTACTCTGATAGTTCCCTTTTCCACCGGGCTTGCGGGTGCGCCGTGCCAAGACTGCCAGCTCTGCCGGGAAAATTTTGGCCAGCGCCATGCCCAAAGCGGCGCCCCTGCGATCATATCCGCAGCCAGTAGCGCGCGCGATGAACTCGCCGCGCGCGTCAGATATCCGGCTGCTGCCGTAGCCCCGTGTAGACCATGCATGCTGCAGGGTTGTATAGCGGCCGTTGCTGGCCAACCATCCCCGCTGCTGTTTCCTGCTGAGTATCGTACGCATATCAATTTGCTCCCGTTATTGGCCTGCCATCATCAGAGGCGCCCCGGCCAGTGCGGCGCCTGACTGCCCGGCCCTGGGAGCCGGTACAGTTTCGGCATTTAATAGTCCAGCCCGCGCGCCTGCAGTATCCCGCGCAGCCGCCACAGTTGCGCGCCGAATTCCGCCAGGATTTCCGGCGGGGGTTCCAGTTCTTGGAGCGTCTGGTATTCCGGGCTTTCAGTGTCCGGACCAAAGGGGGACGGCCGGAATTGCCAGTGATCCGGCACCGGTTGCCCGTTGTGGCATTGGTGGTCAGCGATAGCGAAAAGCCAGGCCATGCAGTGGCCCCAGGAGTCGCCACAAGCGGAAAAGCGGTACTCTTGCTGTAAATCAGACAGGGTGCAGGTATTCATTCTGCAGCCTCCACAATTTCCCGGCCGCAATGCTCGCAATCTATAGGGCCGTCACAGTTGCCCGCGCTATCAATTGCCACTACTCGCCAGCCGTCACTGATGCCCGCGCGTACCGAGTAGCTAACGCTGCGATACTCCGCGCGCACACAATCAAAACAGAGGCAACCCCCATCGCTGGCAATGGCAAATAATTCATAACCCCCCGGCCATGCGTACGGCTGTCGCAATGCCGCGCGCAATTCCAATGTGTTGCCGATTGTGCAGGACTGGGTGCCTCGGTATATGGCGCGCACCGGCACCGCTGGCCAATTGGGGCGCCGCGTGTCATACAGGGCGCCGTCGTGTCCAATGTGCAGGTAGTCAGACAGGGTGCAGGTACTCATAGCTGCTGGAACTCCCGCACTGTTTGGCACTCTATTAAATCCCCCCAGGTGCCCACAGTGAGCCGGCCGCCCTGGAAAATGATCGTTCCCGTGTAGGTGTCCCCCGCGTTGCAGTAGTACACGTGGGCGCCTGTGCGCTTGTTGACGCCCAAGTATTCCACACCGTGGAACCCGCCGACGTGATCGATTGCCCGGCGGCGCAACTCCCCGCGCGATTCCCACCGGCTATAGAGCTGCTGCAGCCGCAAGTTGCTTAGTTGCTCAATGGTTGCCACGTCCGGCGCCGCCCATATTTGGCGGATCAAGGCGGGCTCACAGTCCAGCTTTAGGCTGGCCAAAGTTTTAATGCTGGCACAGGTGCGCATTACATAGCCTCCAAATAAGTAGGGGACGGGATAGTCGGGACAATACGCTGCAGCGCCGTGTTGATGTTGTCGTCAGTGCAGTATTCGTACAGTGTGCCGCTTAGTTCGCTGTCAACACGGCAAGCAGCCGCGAAAACATCAAAGGCAAAGCGGCGCTGCAAGTCGCGCACCTTATCCGCCCGGGGAAAGCGGCCGGCGGCATAGTCCTGCAGTGCGCCAGGGTTGGCCGTCAGTACCGCATTGCACGCTGTCTGCAGCCGTTGGAAATCGGGAGCGCGCATTTTCACAGTGAAGCCCCCAGCCGGGCTATGGTTGCCCTGCATTCTGCAATGGTGTCCAGCCGGCGGCGCACTGTCTCACGCAATGCCGCCCACAGGGCGGCGCATTCCGTCATGCTAGGGCTATCAGGGCCCATACCCGGCAAAGCCAGCTGTCCGGCATGGCGGCGCCATGGGCGGGACTGTCGCAGCAGCTGCTGCAGGCTGGCGCGTGTCACCGCGATTGTCTCGCGTGTCACCGCGATTGTCTCGCGCGCCTCTGCTAGCTCCTGTTCGATCCTGTCGCGCTCCCGCCATTCCCGATCCGCTTGCGCTTGCCTTTCCGCCAATTGATCCGCGCGGCGCGCCGCTGCTTGTTCGGCTTCCTGATGCACGTCATTGTCGGCGCCCTTCGGTGCTAGTTCGGCATCTTCAAGGTGTAGCACGCCCTCTCCGTTGTCGGCGTCATAGGTGCAGGGCACGTAATAGGTGCCACGGCTGCAGCGCAACCGGACCACGGCGCCAGCAATCAACGTGCCGAATTCGTCGGCGTAATACCCGTAATCCGGCTTGCTTCGCAGGCTGTCGCTGTAACGGTGCATATCCGGTGACGTGTAGCCGATCACGTCGGCCGATTGCTCAAAGCAGTGTGTATATCGCTGGCTTGGCGCGTTGCATTGATGCCAGCCGGATATAGAGTAGTCGCGCGAGAGAATGCGCGCGCCGCGTGCTTTGCGCCAGTCGCCAGCGTAGTAGCTGGCCTCTGCCTGTTTGCGGTACTTGGCAAGGCGCGCCGCTGGTGTGCGGCCGTGGCGGAATAGTAGGTCAGTCATGGTTGCAACCCTCAGAAAATGAAAAGAACGGTGCAGCTGCCGTAGGGGCGGAATTCGTAGGCATCCCCATGGTTATAGGTGCGGCCGCGCATGCCGGACAGGCCAAGGGTTATGGATATCAAGCCCATCATGCTCAAAGGTTATTGCTTCTGCGGGTAGCTTGCCTTGCTGCGACAGTTGGCGGTCCATATGTTCGGCGAAGGCTCGGGTTTTGGTGTGCAGTGTGGTGTCAGTCATTGCTATTTGCTCCCATTTATTCTGTACAGGCCAATCCAATACAGAGGCCGCCACCCTATAGGCGCAAAGGCACCGCGTCAACATCTTTTTGCAATATCACAACACAATATTCTTTTTTCTTGCACAGTCAGTTGATGCAAAAAGCTGTGCCTCGCCTTTTTGCCTCGCCTAAAAAGCCATGCGAGGCAGCGAGGCAGGGGCATTCTGTGCCTCGCTGCCTCGCCTGCAAACCAGGCGAGGCAAAAAGGCGCGGCAGATGTAACTTATTGATTTCCATTGTTATTTTATAACGTGTCAGTGATGGGGCTGCCTCGCCTTGTCTCCGGTTCGGTGCCGTGCCTCGCCCCATGTCCCTAAAGGGACAAGCGGACAAGGCACCGCGGCAGCTAAACCTACAGGCTGAGTCTGTAATATTTTGCATTGCGCCAGGCTGAATATGTAGCCGGCCAGCTCCCTGGTGCGTGGTACAATGAGGGCAGCCCGGCACCGCTTGGCCTGGCGCTGTGATCGATTGGCGGAGCGCGCAACGGTGCTAGCGGCCTTCAGCTATGGGGAGTGGGGAGTTGGTGCTTCTCCCTAACTAGCTAAATTATGACTGACCGGTCAGTCATAATTTCATAGGCTGACGGCCGGTCTGCCCTGCTAGGCTATGCGCCACAAGGGCAGCCGCGATAGTGCCCACTAACCTGGAAGCTGAGTGGCTTTCTAGGAGTTGCGCGTAAGTCATTGTTTTCTAACGAAAAAGTCGGTGTCCCCCGGCCGGCGGGGTTTCTGCGAGTGGCCGTGTGGGGCCCCCATGCCCATACCCCACTGGCAAAAAGCCATGCAAAAAATTACAAAGCAAAATTTTGCATTGTAATTTTTTGCACTCAGCCAATCGGCTTTAAGCCGACTTGACAAACAGGCCCACCCCCTCGTAGCCTCGCAACCCATGGCCCCCAAACCCAAAAAAGCCCACGCATTCAAAAGCGCCCAACGACAGGCCGCGAAACGCGCGGCGAAGTACCAGCGCCAGGTAGAGCAGGGTATCAACCCCAACGCACCCAGCGCCGCCAAAACCAAGCGGCCAATAGGCGTTCAAGCCCTCGACGCGCCGGCCACCTACGACCCGGACTGGTTCAAGGCACTGGCGCCTGGTGAGCTGCGCGACCGGCTGGAACGTGACGTGGCAAGGCTGCGGGAGTGGTACACCGGAGCAGACCCGCTGGTACTGGATCGGCTGCTGTGGGTAGCGCGGGTGCTGGAACGGATCGAACGGCGGCTGGCGAAATGCTTTGCCATGGATGACATGGACCGCAGTGCCAAAGCCGAGCAGCAGTGGATCACGCTGTACAAGGAATTTGCGGCAATGGCCGTCGAGGCGTTGGCACTGGCAGAACAGCAGCGCAAGCGCAACAATCGGCTGTCTCGCACAGAGCTACCGCTGGTGATCCAGCGCATCAAACCCCCCGTCACATTGCCTATGGTGTAACGCATGCAACTGACCCCCGAACAGGCCGAACAACTGGCGCTGGACATTGCGCAAGGGTTCTTCACCGATGCGCAGTTGTGTCTGCGCCACGACTTGACGATTACACAGCTCGAAGCCGTGCGGGATCTGCCGGAGTTCAAAAAGCACTTGCTCGAAGTCGACCGGGTGCTCAACGACGGTGGCGAGCAGTTCGTGCACAAGGCGCGGACGCACGCGGCCCGGGCACTCGACAAACTGGCGAAGTGCCTGGACAACGAGGAAGCAACGGTAAGTCTGCAGATGCGCGCCGCCGCCGAGATCATTGAGATCGCGGGGCTGAAGCGGAAGAACGACGACACTGGCAGTGGGTTCAAGCTGACGATCAACACGAACCTGGCGCTCGGTGGCGTGGACACCGGGAAGAAGGGGGTGTACGTTATCGAGGCGAAACCGGTACACCCTGCGGCGCCAGCGATGATCGAACGCGCCACGCAAGCCGGCGAAGATTTGCTTTAGGTGATGGCCGCGTCACACAAACCCTCTGGCGCTAACGCTTGTGACGCGGCCTTTTTTCTTTCAACGGGAGACAAGCGATGGCGGAAGTAGAGCACCGCAAGGTTGAGTTCATCGCCAACCCGACACAACGGCGATTCATCGAGAGCCGGCACCAGGCCGACCTTTTCAGCAGTCGCAAGGGCGAAGGCAAATCCGCCGCGCTGGTGTGGTCGTGTTTCTACCACACGCGCTTCAACCCCGGGGCCACTTGGCTCGGCGTGCGCGATACGTTCGAGAACCTGCGCCGCACGACGATGCGCGAGTTCTTCCGCTGGTTCCCCGATGGCGTCTTTGGCAAGTATTACCCGAGCGAAAAGCGATGGGCGTGGGACACTGCGCGCACGGGGCTGGAAGGGGAGATCTTCTGGCTCGGCGCTGATGACGAGCAGGCGGCCACGAAGATCGCTTCGATGCCGTTGGCAGGGGCGATGATCGACGAGCCGGCACCAGCAGCAGGCGATAGCGAAGGGGTGCCGGAAATGGTCATGGACACGATCATCGGCCAGCTGCGGCAACCGGGCATGAAGTGGTACGCGCTGAAGCTGGCGCAGAACAACCCCGACGAGACGCACTGGACGTACCGACGCTTTGTGGACCCCGGCAACCCGCCGGACAAAGCCGCTGCGATGTTCGCCAAAGCCGGCGTCGCGTTGCTGCCGGACCAGCAGCCGGGCTTCGTGGCGTACCAGACCAAAGACCCTGAGAACCTGGAGAATCTGCCGCCGGGCTACTACGAAAACCTGGCGGAGACGTGGAAGCACCGACCCGACTTGGTGAAACGCTTTGTGCAAGGCAAGTATGGGTACCAGCAAGTCGGCAAGGCGGTGACGCCGGAGTGGAACGACGAGCTGCACCTGGCCCGATTCCTCAAGCCGATGCCCGGATTGCCTTTGCTGCTGCTCTACGACGGCGGGCACAACCCGACGTGCGTCATCACGCAGATAACGCCCATGGGCTTCTGGATGTTCCTCGAATCGTTTGTCGGAGAAGGCATCGGCATGTACCAGCTGATCGAATACGAAGTCCGGCCGGCGATCGAAAGCCGGTACCGCGGCTTCGAGCTGAAGCACACCGGAGATCCGAACCTCAACATGGCAGAACAGTCGAACACCAACCAAAGCGCCGCCAAGGTCATCACCCGTGAGCTGGGTGGTATATTCGAGCCTGGGCCGCCGGACGTCGAAGCGAGGATTGAGCCGCTGAAAAGCGTGCTCGGGCGAACCATCAACGGCGTTGGCGTTGTGCAGGTGGACCGGGACAAATGCCGTCACGTCTGGTACGCCTTGCGCGGCGGCTGGCACTGGCAGGTGCATCGCGGGGGTACGCAGGGCACGATCAAAAAGAACATGCACAGCCACCCGGGCGATGCCGTTGGCTACGGCGCAGCGCGGTACTTCCCGTTGGGCCGGCACAAGAAAACCAAGGGGCCTGTTCAAAACCAGCAGGTAGGGTCATACTACGCCCGTTCGCCCGGTCGACCCATCGTGCCGGGAAATTCACTTGGCATGGCGCGCAAGGGCGTAGCACTGCCGAAGGAAGCCCGGAAAATCGGAGGATAGAATGGCCAACATTGCCCCGTCCCTGCTCAACCGCAACGACCGCGCGACCACGGTAACGTGGACCTCCGTGACCGAAACAGACACGGCCACCGCCGCAGGCCAGTTGGGCCGCTACCCGGACAAAACGGTGCAAGTCACCGGCACGTTCGACAGCGCCACCGTCACCATGCAGGGCTCAATGGACGGGTCCAACTGGACCAACCTGACCACTAACGGCGTCACTGCCGCCAGTCTCACTGCCGCCGGCATGCTGTGGCTGTGGGAAACCCCGCTGTACATCAAGCCGCTCATCTCAGGCGGCGGCTCGAACCAGAGCCTGACAATCGTAATCAGCTGCCCTAACGGGGACTGATGACCCATGGCGGATTACCTGCCCCAACACAACGTCGACGCTGAGTACGACGAAGCGCCGGCCCCCAGCGACCAGGACGTCATCAACGTCCTGGAGAGCTACCGCACGGAATCGGAAATGGCGCGGCTGTCCGGGCCAAACCCACGCGATGAGACGTGGCGCGTCAACTGGGACCGCTACTGGAACCGGTACAGCATGGCGGGCAAGGCCAGCTGGCAAAGCACCCATGTGATGCCGGAGTCGTCGCAAATGGTCGACCGCTGGGCGGCTGCCATGCGCGAGGCACTGGACTCCGGCGGTGAGTGGTTCACGGCCGACGACGAGAGCGGCGTGCTCAAGGACTTCATTCCGCAAATCAACAAGGTCATGACGATCCTGTTGAGCCGCATCGGCCGCGCGCCTGACGGGCACCCGATCGACTTTTCCAGCATCTTTGAAGACCAGATGAAGATGGGTTCGCTGATGGCCTGCTGCGCCACGGTGACATGGCAGTACGACCGCAACGCCCGCGCCGGCTGGCCGCGTGTTGACACCGTAGATCCGCGCGAAGTCTGGTACGACCCCAAGAACCGCAACCTGTACCGCCGTCGCCGCTACGAGATCGACAAGTGGGAACTGATGGGCCTCGCCAAGCAAATGGATGAGGAAGGCTACAACCTGTACAACATCGATGCCATTGCCGATCTCATTGCCGCCGAAGACGAAAAGATCCGCGAGAACCGCGAAGTCAGCACGGGCACCGGGCAGGGTGACGGCGGCGCCAAAGGCCGCAACGTCGTCACGATTGACGAGTGGTATGCCACGATCGTCATGCCGGACGGCTCGATGGCGTACAACGACAACCTCATCGTCGTTGCCAATGACCGCCATATCATTCGCGGGCCTGAAGTAAACCCGTTCCGCCACGACCGTGACTGGCTGGTGTTCTGCCCGATGATTACCGTGCCGCTGTCGGTGTACGGCCGCACGTACATGGAGATGTGGGGCGACGTCGCTGATGCGTTTGTCGAACTCACCAACGTCATCCTGGACGGCGCGTCGACGTCTGCGCTGCGGGCTTTCGTGGCAAACCCCGACTTGCTCGAAGACCCGACGCAATTGGCCGAAGGCGTTGCACCCAACAAGATTTTCTTCACCGAGCAGGACGTCAGCGACGTGCGCCGGTTCATCAACACACTGGATCTCGGCAACCTGTCTGCCGAAGCCATCAACGTGTGGAAAATGCTGAAGGAAGAACTGCGCAACGGCGCGATGCTCAACGAAGTGGCGCTAGGCCAGATGGCGCCGAACGCACGCACCACGGCCTACGAAATCAACAGCGTGAAGCAGGCTGGCTCGGCCATGGTGCGCTCGATGGCGCGCACGATCGAGTCGCGTTTTGTCGAGCCGATCTTGACGCTGGTGTGGAAGACGGCGCTTCAGCACATGGACTTCATGACGATGGCTGATGCCATTGGCGAGCCCACAGCTGCCGCGCTCAATGCGCGCCGCGATGAGTTCCTGGATCGCGCCGTCGTGTTCCGCGTGCGCGGCATTTCGGGCATTGTCGACCGCCAGCAGCGCCTGCAGAACCTGATTTCGGTCATCAATCTCATCATGTCAAATCCGGTGTTCGCGCAGACCATGATGCAACAGCTGAATCCGCAGCAACTACTGAAAACGATGATGGAGCTGTTCGGCCTGAAATATGGCGATTTGCAGGCATCGCAGACCGACAACATCATCAACCAGATTGCTGGCGCAGCGGCAACGCCGCAAGCCGGTGCAGCCGGAGGCGCTGCGCCGCAAGGCGGAGCAGGGTTGCTGTGAGTGAACAACTTTCGCAAGCGGCCATCGCTGCGATAGCCATTGCCGCTGACGAGGAAAAAGACCATATCGTGCGCGAGTCGCTTATGATGCTGCGCGAAGGAAAGCTCACCGGTGAAAAGGCCATTCAGCAATGGGCGCGCATTGACGCGCTCGACGTCGTGGCAAAACGGCTTGGGCGTCCTGCGAGAGTACGCGCAGCCACCACGGGTTGACAGCCCAACGGTGGCGGGCATACAGTGAAGCGGCTTTGACCAAACAGCGACAACCTTTTTGAGGACACAACCATGGGACGCATCGCAAAACCGAACGAATCCATTTCCATTCCGCACACGCTCGGTGCGCCGTCGGAAGACGCGCTTGATCTGATCGGCGCAGGCGACGACACCGTAGCCGGCGGCGACGAACTTCCGCCCGGCGGCGATGATCTTGCAGCTGGCGGTGACGAGCTTGATTACGCGGCCGACGCTGGTGGCGACACCAACACTGCAATTGCCGAATTGCGCGGCCAGCTGTCAACCATCACGTCGATGCTGCAGCGCGGCGCAACTGGCGCCGACGCCGCTGCGGCCAACGGCACGCCCGGCCTGAATCTCGAAGGTCTGCCCGACCCAGTAACGCACAAAGCTGATTTCAACCGTGAACTGGCGACTCGCTTGTCCAGATGGACGGCAGAACAGAGCACGCAGATGCGCGACACGATCAACTCATCTATCGCGCAGCACACCAACGCCAACCAGGCCACTGCGCTCGAAGCCAGTTTCGCCACGCGCTACCCCGATCTGGCGAAGCGCCGCACGCTGATGACCGCAGCCGTACAAGACGAAGTAAACAGCTTGCGCGCTCGCAACCGCGACCCGCGCCAGATCCTTCTGAGCCAGCCCGATGTGTTTATGGCCAAAGTCGCCAAACGCATGAGGCTTGACCTCGGGCTGTCTTCCGACGACACTACGCCGGAAGGTCGTGATAGCCAGCGTCGTGCTGGCCGCACTGCGGGGGTGGGCACTGGCTCACGTAGCGCAGGCGGACAGGGCGCCAAGCAGTCAACCGGACCAAAAGGTTTTGTTGCAGAGTTGAAAGAGCAGCAAAAACAGATGGGCCTCTATTAACCAGGCTGACCCCTTTCGGAGGAAAACGCTATGTCCTGGACGTTCGATGCCCCCACCGGGGTGTACAAAGACCACGCCCTGAGTGCCAACATTCGCCGTGCTGCGATTGCGGACGCCCAGTTCATGTCGTTTGCCCGCCCCGAAAGCGGTTACGGCAAAGGCAAAGGCCAGTCGATCACCATCACCCGCGTCTTCCCGCTGCCGAAAGCCGCTCGCGTTGCCGAGCTGGATCGTCTGCCGTCGGGCCGTCCGCTGGTCGACACCAAGGCCATCACGGTGAGCGAATGGGGTTTCAAGATTCCGATGACGGAATTCGAGAAGAACCTGACGTTCTTCGACATCACCAATCAATTCCAGATGTGCCTGCGCGACCAGATGAAACTGACGCTGGACGACATGGCCGCCGACGCATTCAAGTCGACCCCGTACAAGTACACCCCGGTTTCCACCGGTGGCGTATTCAGCACCACCGGCACTGCCGGCGGTACCGCTGACGTCAACCTGGCGATCGCAGACCTTCGTGCCATCCACGATCAGCTGCGCTCGCTGAAGACCCCGAAATATCGCAATGGCAAGTACGTCGGCATCCTGTCGACCAAAGCCGCTCGCGGTATCAAGAACGACCCTGAGTACAAAGACTGGCAGGCCCCGACGGGCTCTGGCCCGTTCATGGATGCCCGCCTGCGCGATGTCGAAGGTTTCATGCTGATCGAAACCAACCACGACGATGCGCTGGATGGCACCATCGGCACCGGTGGCGTGTTGGGCGAAGCAGTGTTCTTCGGCGCCGATGCAGTGGTTCTGGCCACCGCGCTGGAGCCCGAGCTGCGCGCCGGTCTGCCGGAAGATCTCGGCCGCTTCCGCGATGTCGGCTGGGTCGGTGAAATCGAAGCAGGTTTGGTCTGGGAAGATGCAGACTACGCCCGCGTCATCCACGTCACCAGCCTGTAAGCTGGCCACAACCCGGAGGATGCCAACATGGCGATGGGATTGAACGCGCAATACCGAGTTGACCAGGTAGCTGGCGCCAACTTGAACCAGGCTGAAGACACGGTGCTGCTGTCGGCCATCTACTTTCCGGCCGGTGGTTTCATTCGCCGTTACGGCGTGGTGGCAGAAGCTGCAGAAGGCTTGCTGGCCCCGAACGAGCTGCGCCTGCGTAGTTCGACGGATGGCGGCGCTACCTATGCGGACTTGGCCACCAATGACGACGGCACCAATGCCGAACTTGATGTGGTATCGGCCCGCGCTCGCGGTGTGCCGGTCTACAAAGATGTCGGCATCACTGTCGATCCCAACACGCTGGTCGTGGTGGCGTCGAAAGTAGCCGCGGGCGGCACCAGCACGGGCCGCGTCTGGATCGAGTACCAGACCGAACCGTTCAACGGCACCAACATTCCGACCACCGCAGTAGAAGCGCCGTAAGGCTACGCTTCCTACAGGAGACGATCATGGCACTGTTTGGCGCAGTCGGTGAGGCAGCCCGTCAAGGCAAAGAAGTTCTTTGCAAGACTGCTGCGCTCGCTGCAAACGGCACGTTGGTTGTGGCGACGCCCTTTGCCACGATCGACTCGGTGAACATCAACGTCAAAAAGGCTACGGCCCCGACGACGAGCGTGTGCACTTGGAACTTCACCGGTGGTGTTCTGACCGTTTACGGTTGGAAAGCCACCAACTCATCCACCACCACACTCATCGCCAGCGATGCACAAGAAACGGTGAGTGTGACTGTCATCGGGAGACGCAGACAATGACGGTACGACTACAGCGCAGCCGTGGCTGCCACATTCGCAATCATCCAAGTGGCGCAAGCGTCGCCATGTACGTGGATGAACCGGGTGTGTATCTGTTCGAGAATGGCGAACCCGCTTCGGTGAAAATGGCCGAAGAAGCCGGCTTCCCGGTGGAGCGCCATGAACAGGAGCGCCAGCTGAAGCTGAAGCGCGACAAGATGGAAAAGGCAATCGCCAATGGCTCCAACGCTTCGCAGCTCGATCTCGACTCGCTCAAAATCGTGCCTGCGGAGACCAAGGGCAAATACTCGATTGCCGACGCTAACGGCAACAAGGCCACCAAGACCGAGATGACGCTGGCGCAGGCGAAGACGACCTACATGGCACTTACCGGTGCCGAGTGGGAGGACGGCGCTGCTGACAAAGCCAGCGGCTCCGACGATCTGGTAGGTTAATCGGGCGCACGCCCGTTGCGCTACACGAAAAGCCCGGGCAACGCTCGGGCTTTTTTGCTATAGGGATCTGGTATGCAGACTTCTGACATTCTTGCCCACATGCGCCGCGAGATCGTGGACACCGTAGCGTCGTTCGATGCCGAGTTGATCGAGTACGTCAACCTGGCTGTGCAGCAGGCGGAAGAACAACACAACTACCGGCACATGGAGGCGTCGGCGCAGTACGTGACGACCGAAGCCACCCGGCTGCTAACTGCGCTTCCGGACCGCTGGAAATCGGCCCGAGCATTCCCGTACCTGACGACCGATGACGATGACACGCGCATCGAGATCAACTGGGGCGCCAGTGAATCAGACATGGTGCGCATGTACGGCGAGAGCGTTACGCTCGACAGCGGCCAGCCGCAGTTCATCTATCAGACGTCCACGGGCCTTGATGTGTACCCGTTGCCCAGCGGCGACTCCGATTACAGCGACGGTGACTGGCGAGTCACAATTCCATACTGGCAGTACAGTGTCGATCTTGACGACGCCGATGACACCGTGACGAACTGGTGGTCGGAGAACAAGCCGTGGTACATCATCTACCAGGGCGCGTCGCTTGTGCTTGCGGGCATGCGTGACCTGAATAACGCGGCGATAAAGGCCCAGCTGGCCGCGCCGATCCTGTCCCGCGCTGAAAAGCAGGACAAGCGTTCGCGGCTGCCGGATCGTATGACGTTGAACATCAGCCGTGGCGTGTATCGCCCGGGCCTGCGGCCCCGGAGCGGCGGCTATAGAGGCGGAGGCTATTTGCCATGAGCGGTTTTGACACCAGCAGCCCGGGTGACACCAGTATCGTTTCGGCGTTCCCGGCCAACGAACGCGCGATGCGCACGTTCCTGTCGGCCGCTTTCAGCACAGACCACGACAGCACGCCGGGCGCAACGCAGGGCCGGCACAACGCCGTCACCCTGGTTGAGCGCACTGCGCCGACACCGGTGAGCGGTTACGGGAGACTGTACTGCAAGAACGTCAGCAGCAAAACATGGCTGATGTTCATGGATGATCTAGGTACTGAGATCCCCCTCGCCGCGTTGTCCGGAGTAGTCGGCTCTCCGCTGTTGCTTCCAGCGCAGGTCGGGGCGCCTACCGCGCAAGGCGCCACCACCGGTATCTGGTACACCAAGTTGGTGTCGAATGTACCGTGCCTGTTCTATTACGAACCTGTCAACGACGTGGAGATCCAGTTCACCACTTCTACCGGTGAGCAGAACATTGACATCAGCGAAACCAACCTGCAGCCCGACACAATTACCGCGCTATCCACGGTGTTCTCGCCGCGCTTCCTCAACGGCAGCATGGAAGTAGAGATTGACGCAGGCAACGTCGAACTTGACCTGTCGCTGGCCAGCACGTTCTACCTCACCGGCGCGTCCGGTAACTTCACCGTCACCATCACCGGCTTCGACCCCACCGAAGCATCGGAATTCTCATTCATTGTCAGCACCACCGGCGCTGCCGCGATCACATCATTGGCCATGACCGGTGTGACGATCTACCGGGGCGACGGCACGAGTGGTGAACTCGGCACACTGCCGACGGACGGACGCACGGTATTCGGCTGCTTGTTCAACGGCGACACACTTGACGTGTTCCGCCGCGACATGGTGGTTCACGCTTAATGCCACTGGTCAAAAACATCACAGCGGCATCACTCGGGCTGTATCTCGGCATGCCACCGAGCCAAGTGCCGAGTCGGGGCATGAGTGATTGCTTGAATGTGCGTTTGCGCCAAGGCGTAGTCGTGCGCGACAACCTCGGCTGGGCGCCCTTCCCGAACACCGATGACGCCATCAATCTCGACGGTAAAACCGTCACGCTGATTGACAGCTTTGTGTTGCGCAACGGTACGACGAAAACCCTGCTTGGCAACACCACGGATCTGTTCGTCTTCGATGACAACACCAACACCGTGGCTTACCTCACGCCACGCTACGAGACGGGCACCGTGTCGGTGACGAACGGCAGCCCGACAGTGACAGGCTCCGGCACCGCGTTCGACACTGAATTGCACGCGGGGTGCTTCATCTACGTTGGCGCAATCAGCGAAACCGATCCGACAGCGGCGTGGTACGAGATCGATTCCGTCGACAGCGCCACCCAGGTGACGCTCACCAGCAACTACCTTGGCGCTACTGCAGCTGGGCAGTCGTACACGGCCCGCGTCACGTTCACCGGCGACGCCGACGACGTGTTTTTCACCGAGTATTTTTACGGCGGGTCCAGCTACACCGGGGGCACTGGCGATGACCGCTGGTATGCCACCAACGGCGTGGATGCCATTGTTGCGTGGGACGGCGCTGACGATCAGGTGTACTTGCCGAACCTCGGAAACGTCGACACTTGCCGCTCGCTGCGCCGTGACACCAACCGCATGGTCTATGTAGCTCCTACCGTGTCCGGCACTTTTGAAAAGTTCTCTATCCGTACATCCGACGTCGGTAAGCCCGAAGACACAGTGAACGGTGAAGCGGTCCAGCTGATTGTGCACGATCGCAACGATGAACTGTTGTTTGCCGCCAACATCGGCGGCCTTTTGGCGATCTACGGCAGGAAGTCAGTGACAGTGGCGCAGTACGTCGGCGTGCCCATCGTGTACGCCTTCCGCGCTGTCGTCACCAGCGTAGGGCCGATCTCTGCGCGCGGCGTTGCCGTGTTCCCGGAGTACCACTACTTTGTCAGCGATGGCAGTCAGTACATCTTCGATGGCACTCGCGCCGATCAGATCAACACGCACATTTGGGAGGACGTTACCAGCCGCATTGTTCCAGCGCGCGTCGGCCAATTGCACCACGGCTTTGATTACAGCAACGGTGAGTTGCTGTGGGTGACGCCACTGACGTCTGACAGCGATCCAGAAGGTGGCTTCCCCGAGCACGCCTACGTGCATCACTTCCTTGAGGATCTGGGCACCGACCGGCTGCCAGATCCGCACACCTATCGTGATCTCCCGGCCACGGTGTTCGGCAACTACGCCCGGGCATCGACGTTTGATTTCAGCGACCTTGACGAGAACTGGGCTGAGTACAACTTCCGTTGGAGCGATCGGTTTTTCTTTCAACGGTATCCGCAGATCCTGTTTGGCACCGTCGATGGCGACGTGTTCATCCTGAATGAGTTTGCCACGCAGAACGGTGTTGATCCGGTGTCCTATGCGCGCTTCGGGCGGGCAGGGTTATCGCGCAGCCCTTCACAGCGCATGACGATCAACCGTGTGTATCCGTACATGGAGCAGATCGACAGTTCGGCCGATTCCGTCATCGTCGCGGTCTACACAACCAACGTGCTCGACGGCAATGCTCAGCTGGCCACATCACTGACGTTTGGGCTGGCCCAGGATGGGTTGGCCAACTTCGTATCGCCGTTGAAAGTGGCTACCTATTGCGACGTCCAGATCGGCACCACCGAAGGGTCGTTCTACTGGTCTATCTCGGGGTACGCCGTTGATGCCACGCCGGCGAGCAAGGTATGAAGAAACTGAAACCCATGAGCGCAGAGCGCATGGCCGAGCTGAAAGCCGGCTTCGCCGCTGCGACCGATCTCTACCACATCTGCCCCCGGTGCAAAGCCAAACGCACAGGCACGCTGGAGGCGCTGAAGCAAGGGTGCTGCAATGACAAGGCCAGTGCAGGAGAAAGTCCAGCTTCCAACGCTGGCCAAAGCTGACGCGGCTATCACCAGTTGGGCCGGGCGGCTCGTCGCCACGCTATCCCCCCTACTGTCGACGCTGGGCGCGCGGCTCAACGGCTCGATCCACCAAGACGGCACCATCCCGATGACAGCGCCTTTCCAGCTGGCGACGTACACAGTGGCCACGCGACCAACGGCGACCGACTACCCGGGATGTATCATCTACGTGTCTGATGGCGGTGCAGGCGCCGTTTTCCAAGGCTCGGACGGTACTAACTGGGTAAACTTGGGATAAGCTATACTGCGGCGAACCCCCGGAGGCGCACATGAGCTTCAAAGACATTTTGTTCGGTAGCGAAGGCACGCCGGCCACAGTGCAGGACGTACGCACCAATGAGGACAAGTGGCTCCGCAACACGTCTGCCGACATCATCAGTAACTTGATCCGCAACCCTGGTGGCGTATGGGGCTACCACGGTTGGCAAGGGCCGTTCGCTGCGCCGCTGACGGGCGCCGAAGCTGCGGGCCTTGACCGCATCAACCAGTTTGTCACCGGCGCCGGTACTCAATCGGTCAACGAGGCCCTTCGCACTTTGGCTGGCATGACCGGGCAAAATGCCATGAGCCCACTGGTATCAGATCCGGGGTTGGGCAACGCCGGTATGACGCTCGCCAATCGCATTCTGACAGGGCAAACCGCTACGCCCGGTTCCGACGCGCTGCTAGACGCCGCCATTCGTACCGCTCAACGCCCGCTCATGCAACAGTTTGAAGATGTGCTGGCCAACACCACCAGCGACTTCACCAAGGCAGGTCAATTTGTTCAACCGAACTCATCCAGCCCGTTTGAGCTGGCGAAAGCCAAACTGCAGACCGGGTTGGCCAATGCCATGGGTGACGTCGCCACCAACATCTCATACACGAACTTGGCGCAGGAGCGCCAGCGGCAGTCTGACCTGCTGTCGCAGCAGATCGCGGCCGTTGAGTCCGGCAAGAACCGCCAGTTGCAGGCGGCCACGGCTACGCCGGCTGTCAATCGCGGCATTTTGGATTCACTGGTGGAAACACTACGTGTGAATGCGCTTCCGCGCATGATCGAGCAGAGCGGCATTGACGCCGGCGTGGCCGACTTCAACACGCAGCGCCAGCAGCTGCTTGCATTGTTGGCCGCTGCGTTCGGCGGCACGTCGCCAATGCCGGTCAGCGTGCCAGGCACGGAAGGTGGTGGCGGGCTGCTTGGCCCAATCCTGTCTGGCGTCGGCACTGCGATCGGCGGCCCTGTGGGCAGCGCCATCGGCGGCAAAGTCGCCGGCTTCCTGACTTGAGGGCAGAACCGTGGCAACTATACTGGCAAAAGGCGGTGCGCCGATCAGCAGAGGCGCCCGTATCGGTGGGCAAGTAGGCACTGCCTTCGGACAGGCGCTTGCGCAAGGCGCGACCGACCGTTTCAAAGAGATCCAGCAGGCCCGGATTTTCGACCCGGTGCGCGAGGCGCTGCAGTCCGCGCTGGCAACCAGCCCTGCCCCGAATCCGATCTCCCAAGTCCTGCAGTCCGTCACGGCGGACCCGCAGGCGTTTGCGCAAATGATGCAGAACCCGCAGCAGCTGCAGGCTATCTCGGGCATGGGCGAATTGGCCGCAGGCACGCAAGCCAAAGACCCATTCCCGGAATTGAGTGAGATCACCGCCACCTTGCAGCAGGCGCAAGCCTACGCAGCCGCTGGCGACACGCGCACGGCCGATCTACTCAACTCCCGTGCGGCCAGCCTCGCAGGGCTTGATCCCAACAAGCCGGGTGCGTTTGAGACGCTGCAGGAAATCGCCATGGCCACCCAACTGGCCACCGAGGCGGAAGCCGCTGGCAACCAACAACTGGCCCAGCTTTATCGGGGCCGGGCTGCTACGCTTTCGGGCGGCAGCCCGGCAGCGTTTGACGAACTGGATCAGGTGAACGAAGCCCTTGACCGGGCCAACGCCTACGAGGCGCAGGGTGATACGACCCGCGCTCAGTATTTCCGGTCACTGGCGCAACAGACCGCCGGCATCGAGCCGGCAGCCATGACCGAACTGGAAAAGAACATTCGCGCCGCAGGCTATGACCCCGCTGTCGGTGAAGGCCGACAGCTCATGCTTGAAGGTATCCGCGGTCGCCAGAACGTCGACCAGCGCACGCAGCGCATCGACAACCTGGTGGCGCAGGGCGCACCGCGAGAGCTTGCGGCCAACTTCGTTGACGGTTTCGCTGAAAAGCAGACGAACCCGACGACCGGTGCTGTCGAACTGGTTGACGCCATCAGCGGCACCCGTTGGTCAGTGCCTCCGGCCGCCGCCGCCACGGTACAAGCTGACGCGGCCATGGGCGCACCAGCACCCACAGCTCCGGTCACTGGCGAACAGGGCGATACCCTGTGGGATCTGGCCGAAGCGGCCACCGGCCTCGGCTCCGGCGTCAAACTGGCCGTCAGCCGCACGGCCGACTTGCTGGGTTGGGGCGTCACCGCACCCAACGCCGAATATGCACGCGCCGTGTTCAACAGCGAGATCCGCAACCTGATCCGCGCGCTGGCGCTCAACGACCGCTTCCCGGTGGCCGAACAAGAACGCATCATCAATGAACTCAACATTGAACCTTCGGCCTTCACCGGTGCCGGCACGATGCGCGCCCGCATGACTGGTATGCGCACGACGTTGGAACGCGACGCCGCAAACTACTGGGCGCTGGCGAACCGTCCAGGTCTTGACCCATCCACCCGCGAGTCCTACGCCAATGCGTCACTGAGCATTCAGGACTTCCTGAAGGTCATGGGTGTGCCCAACCAGCAGACGGCTCCCGAAACACCCGCAACGCTGCCCGCCGGAATCCCTGCAGGCTCCAAAGCTATAGGCGTTGACGACAAAGGCCGCACGATCTACGAAGCTCCTAACGGCGAATACTGGACGGAGTGAACATGGCCCAGAAGCTCACGCCGGAAGAAAAAGCGCAAATCGACAAGGTGTTCAAGCCCGAAAGCGCCTTGAAACGCACTGTGCGGTCGGTCAGTGAAGGCGTGCGCCAGTTCAACATGGGCGTGCTTGATCCACTGGGCGGCGCTGCGCTGGTGTCGCAAGGCGCTGGCACCGATCTACCGACAACACCCGCCATGGGCGCAGCGCGCATGACGGGCCAGGCCGCAGGCACGGCGGCGTCGCTACTGGTGCCGGGCCTTGGCTTTGCCAACGCAGCGCGTGTGGCGCCTGCTGCTGCGCCGGTGATGCGGCTCGGTCCTGCGGTACGCAGTTTCCTCGGTGAGACCGCTGAGTCTGCCATACGCAAGCCCGGCGCGTTCTGGTCAATGGAGTTGTTGCCGGCTGTCGCCGCAGGCGCTGCGAGCGCCACCGTTGCGCAAGAAACCGACTCCCCCATCGCCATCATGGCCGCCGAGCTTGTGGCCGGTGGCGCTGCAGCCGCCGCTCCCGGCATGCTGTCGTCGTACACCAAAGTCTCCCCCGTCGTGGGGCTGGCGCAGAACGTCTGGCGCGCGTTCACCCAAGGCGATGCAGCCTCGGGCGTCAACGCACGCCGCGCATCTGCACGACTGCAGGAAGTGGAGCCAAACGCCAGGCAGGCCCTTGTCCGCGCCAACGAGGCGGGCACGCTGCCTGAAGCGCCACTGACATTGGCGGAGCTGTCCGAATCGCCCGGCCTGCTGTCGCTGCAACGCTCGGTGGCTGATGCTACCGACAAACTCAGCCAAGCTAACCAAGCGCGTTTCGCTGAAGTCAACCGCGTGGCGCAAGACGCACTGCGCACCCTGGGCGATGCACCCGGCGGCCCGATCAACGTGGAAGAAACCCGCCAGTTCCTCAATGCCTTGATGGAGGAACGGGTGCGCGTTGCCCGCGTGGCCGTCGACGAACGGCTGGAGGCGATGGGCGAAGGTACTTCGAGCGGCACCGCCAGCACCATGGCACGACTGGAACTGGACCGCGCATACAGAGCCGCGCAGGATCAGGAAGATGAGCTGTGGGGCGCCGTGCAGCTCAACGAACCGTCATCCGTGTCGAACACACTGGACGCCTATTCAACAGTCTTGCGCCAGATAGCTGGCGACCGTGTAGAGCAGGCGCAAGGGCTTATCCCTGCGCGCATAGAGCAAATGCTCGGTGTCGTGCGTGTGCGTGAAGATGGTCGGCGGGTGTTTTCGCCGGGCGAGTTTGCCCGCAACCCGCCAACCATGCGCGAGATGGTTTCCATGCGTCGGGAGCTTAACGACTTCATGCGTGCCGAACGGGCCAAAGATGCCCCGAACCGTCGCGCCATCCAGATCGCCAATCAGCTGCAGGAGGCTATCCTTGGCGACTTAGCCAATAACCCGGCAGCCAATGAGCAGCTGGCCGTTGCCCGCGCCTACTCGCGCGACATGAACGAGCGATTCCGCCAAGGCGAAGTCGGCTCGCTGCTGGGCTTCGATGTCGAGGGTGGCCTGTCCGTATCACCTGAGTTGACGCTGGAGCGCACGCTGGGCCTGTCTGGCGCACGCGGCCGAGTGGCATCAAACCAGTTGCTGAACGCTGTGCAGCGCACGGGTAACACCGACGCAATGCGCGGCTACATGCAGGATTTCCTGCGGCAAGAGTTCACCAATGCCACGCGCAAGTACGGTGAGTTTGATCCGCAAGCGGCCGCTCGCTATGTGGCGCAGCGCCGTGAAGTGCTTACCCTGTTTCCCGAGCTGCGGCGCGATTTCAATGCGGCGATGGTCTCCGGGCAAGAATTCCGCGCCACTTCCCGCATGCGAGACCCCGACCTTGCCGCCGCTGCGCTCGTTACTGCGCGCTCGCCGGGAACCGAGCTTGATCGCGTGCTGTCGACGCCGAATCCACAGCAGACCGCACGGGAACTGCGCGCAGTGCTGGGCCAAGACCCAACCGGCCGTGCGCTGGCGGGCATGCGTCGCGCAACAGCGGATTCGCTGCTTGGCCGATCGCTGATGCTCAACGCCGCCGACGTGACGGACCAGCCGTTTGCCTCTGGGCGCAAACTGTACGACCAGATCGGCAACCCCGCCATCCGGTCGGCGCTGGCCGAAATTTTCGAGCCCGAGCAGATGGAGCGCCTTGGTCAGATTGCCGAAACGCTGCGAGTGCTGGACGTCAGCCGTGCGGCGCGACCTTTGCAAGAGGGCATAATTGCCGACAAAGAGGCGCTGCTGTTCAACTTTGCCCGTCGGCTCGGTGCTGCTACGCTCGGTAGCAAAATCAGTCAGGCAGCTGGTTCCGGCGGCAACATTCAGATCCCGTCGATGGTCATCAAGGTCACTGATGAGCTGCGCAAACGCGGGATAGACCCTGCGCGAGAACTCATCATTGACGCGATCACCAGCCCCAACCAACAGCTGATGCGCTCGATGCTGTTGGAAAGCGGCTCGGTGGCGAATAACCAGGAGCGTCAGCGGTACGTCACGCGGCAGCTCAATGCCTGGGCCGCTGCAGTCGCAGCGAAATACGCCATGAGCTTTACGCCGGCAGCGCAGCAGTATGATCGCACGCGCCCGTACTACGACCCCAGCGATATTCCCCAGGTGAGATAAGTCATGCGCTCCGCCGTCGAAGCTGTTGTAAAGCGCCGCAAACACAAACTGTTCGACCCTGCGTCCGTCGCCGCGAACGGTGCCGCCGGTTTTGTCGGAGATCCGTTCGACAACTCCGACATCTTCACGGTATTCAACGGCAGCACCAACGTGGCCGCAGCTGGCGATCTGATCGGCCGCTTCGAGCGCAAGGCAGGATCGTTCAACTGGCTGCAGTCGGTCAGCGGCAACCGTCCTGAGTATGCGCGGCATCCGCTTGCAGGCATTACGCAGCTGTTCGCCTACTCCGATACTTTTTCCAATGCGGTTTGGGTACCGACCGCTGCAACCAAGTCGGGCCGCACGTTCACCGTTGACGGCACGACAGCCACACACCCTGTGCACCAAGCGCACACGGTCATTGCAGGACGAAACTACACCTATACTATTGAATTCGAGAGTGCTAACTACCAGTACGCAGGGCTGGCGTTCAACTCAATGACGTTTTTCGGCAACGCTTCTGTGTGCTATTTCAGGCTGACTGACTCGACTGTCTTCTTGAAACCGTCTTACTACACCACAGCCACGATCACGCAGGTGTCGGCCAACCGCTGGCGCATCCGTATCACCGGCCCTTGTATTTCGTCAGGCACCACAACCGGCGTCAGGGTGTACCCAGCGGTCAGTACCGATGGCGGGGTTACGGCAACCGTGTCGTTCAACGGCACGACGTATCCAGGCTCCTACACGCTGTACAAAGCTCACCTGCAGTTTGGCACCGAAGAAACGGCCTACCAAGAAAGCGGCGCACTGTGCGACATCACGCAAGACGGCCAGCCGTCAGTATGGATGCCGCGACACACCGGCAGCTCGCTATTCACAGGCACACAGGCGCTCGGCAGTAATGCAGAGGGTATGTACGCCGCTGCTGGGTACAACTGGCACCTTTTGGACATTTCGCGTTCGCTGGCTGATGGCACGATCACAGGGCAATGTGGCACAACCGCAGCCAGCCAGATGCTGCGCAACTACATCAGCAACAACACGTTGCAGACCATCGTGCGTGGCACCAACAACGACAGCGGCGTGACTTTCACCGATGGCGAGCTACACATCACACATATCGACTGCAACAACGGCGTGGTGACGCGCTCGATTGATGGAGGCGCACGCTCGACGCTCAGCGTGGGCGCGGCAGCAGCGGAGACTCAGGTAATCACGTCAGGCGCGCACAATGCCGCAGCGCCAGCAGGTTATCTGACCGGGCGGGCGCTGTCGTTCGTGTATGGCAGAAGCCTCTCGACTGCAGAAGAAGCTGCACTTAATGTGTACGCCAAACTCCGATTGGGGCTGCCACTATGACGACCAGATACAGCAACACGCTGCACGTATTCGCGCCGCAAGCTGACTGGCCCGGCGACAACGCGCTGGCCGCGTGCTTTGGCGAGGGACGTGAGGCTGATCTGCAAACTTTCCGCAGCGTGACGCACACGCGGCAAGGGGTCAGCTACTGTGTCATGACGACCAGCGTTACCGACGCCGTCAAGCAGGCGCTGCAGGCGCATCAAGCGGGCGCGCTCACGTTACCAGCGCCGCCATGGCTGACTGCGGAACAGGTGGCAGCTGCTGGCGCTGCGCTCAACAGTGCGCTGGTGATGTTGGCGTTCGATTCGGGCGCCAAGCCGGCCTACAGCGGGCAGACCATCATTGCGCTCAACTGTGACCGCACCGCAATCGAAGCGGCATACGATTTTGCGTTAGCGGGGGAGTAGCGTATGGGCTTTCCGGTAGCGATGATCGGCAACGACAATACGGCGCTGGAGCCGCCACTGGCCGACTTGGTGCTGTGGCTTGACGCCTCTGACGACGGCAGCATCACGGAATCCGGCGGTAAAGTAACAGAGTGGATTGATCGACGCGGTTCCGGCGTATACTTTTTCGAGCAGTCCGTTGGGGCATCGCGCCCGGATCGCGTAACGGATGGCGTGCAATTCACCAACCCGACAAGCGCCAACTCTACTGTCCCGACAGACACAATTTACATGGTGGGTGGCTCCGCCAGCTCTTTTTTGAGCGGTGTAGACATCATGTACGTTGCGGTGCTGGATACCATGCGCAAGACCGGTGCTTTTGAAGGCGCGGTGATTACTTCCAACGCCAGCGCAACGGTCTACCAGGACTTGCGCGTAGGCGCAGGCAACGCAAGTGCAGAGTATCGCGGTAGTGCGCTAGGAACCGCCACGACAGGCGCTGATTGGAGCGGCGACCAGCGGCACATCGTGATTGCCAAATTCACAGGAACCAGCGCCCGCAGTGTGGCGGTCGACGAAGGATCTTTCACCACCAACACCACCGCTGCGGGGACGCCGACCGGCACTATCAACTATCTTGGCATCCAGCGTGCGCCATCGGGCGGCAACCCCGCCGCGTCGCTTAACGCCATTGTCCGCGAGATACTGGTGTATGACCCCATACCCGACAGCGGCACGCTTGCCGACATAATCGATTATCTGCAAGAAAAATGGTTCTGACATGGAGCAGGGAGCTATGCCCGACGACATACAGGAAGTACGCCGCGAGCTGCACGATCACATCAAGGAGTGCCACGAAGTGCGGCTCGACTACGAGCGCCGCTTGATGGAAGGTGCCGCGCAATTCCGTGAGATCATTCAGCGCCTGGATGCCCTGCATGACGAGACCCGTGGCGTGTTGGGCGTGTACCAGCAAGTCGACAGCGCCGCGAAGCTGGGCCGCAGCATCAGGGCGATTGGCGCATGGCTACTGAAACACGGCATCATCGGCGGTATTATCTATAACGCCGCGATTGGCGCCTATCGCAGTTGGGAACAGTTCCGGGAGCAACTACCATCATGGCTGCAGTGACCACCGCAATCGAGCATTTCAGCGAATCAGAACTTGGCTGCCGTTGCTGCGGCACCGTCAAATTACACCCGACGTTCGCAGAGAAACTGCCCGAACTGCGCAAGGCGTGGGGAGGCCCGCTGGTTCCATCAAGCGTTTGCCGTTGCCCGAAGCGCAATACGCTGGTCGGCGGGCACCCACGCTCTCTGCATCTTACGGCCAACCCCGTTCACCTAAAAGCTGAAGGCACCATGGCGGCGGACCTGCGCTGGGCTTCGTGGGAGCCAGAACAGCGATTGGCCTTTGCGCGATTGGCATGGGCGAACGGCTGGTCCATCGGGCTACACCCCAGCTACATCCACATCGACCGCCGCGCTGACATCGACTTACCCAAGGCCATTTACTACTACGCTGAGTGGCCCATGGATTTCCGCAAGCAGGACGTCACCGCATGAAGATCACGAAGGGCTGGAAATACCGGACGGAGGAACGCGCAGCGTTTCGCATCCTCTCCAGCTTGACGATCCTGCACGACTATCGCGGGGCGTGGTGGTCGCTGCTGAAAGGCCCACGGGTGCTGGTGCTGGAGCCCGGCTACGCATGGGACGGAGCTACGTGGTTCCCGGACTTCGACTGGGTGCTGACGCCCAGCGCCGGCCACGACGCGCTGCACCAGGCCATCGCGCTCGGCGTGATTCCTGAAAGCGAGAACCACCTGATTGACGAGGAACTGGGCCTGTGGATCGCCGGCAACAAGGGCCGTGAGTGGCTGCTGAGAGTCCATGGCGCTTACGTGCGCACGGCCACCCATCTCGTCAACGAACGCACTACTGGCGCACTGCCAGCAGGCCGTGAGCTGCCGCGTTTGCGTAACGAACTGACGCAAGCCCAGTACCTCGAAGCTCTCGGCTTGGTGTAGACTGCCTCGGGCTGTCGCTGCCCACGAAGGCCCCGCGTCCGGCGCTCCCCCGGCCGGGGCCTTCACCTTACTGGGCCTCCGGCCGAAGTCTTGATACCGCTTTATCCGCCCATCTTTCGGCCAGCTGAATTCTCATATCTGTGCCTTGTATTTTCTCGTCGCCGTGGACCCATCCGTCCACAGTCATTGCGACGGGCAGAAGCGACAAGAAAACCCTATTCCAAATTGCGTTGTCAGCAAGTTGTTCGACGCATGCTGCCACTTCGTGGTGTGTCCTTTTTCGCCCCGCCGCGTAGCCCTTGGCGTAGGCCGCTCTATCACTGACTGGCTGCTCTGCCATCGCTGCTCTCCTATGAAAATGCCGTTCTGGTCGGATTGCTAAAAAGCCTCACGCTCATGTCATGCAGGCGCTCGGCCAGTTCGTCTGTCATCGGGCCGTGGTCGTAGAACTGGCACAGCTGATGTGTGCCTTTCCAATGGGGGTGCGGCACGAAGTCGCAAGTGCAGCGCCTGTCGGCCCGTTTCTGTTGCGCCCGCAGGTAGATGTCCTCGGCGTACAGCACGTCGGTGCTTCGGCACTTGCTACAGCGAATCACCTTGCGCCGCGGGCCACCGAGCCGTACCGTGAACCAGTGGTGCGTGCCACTGCGCCGACCGGCCCGGCACACGTAGCGAAGGCGACTGCGGAAAGGTCGTGGCTTCACGGCAACGGCCCCGTCACGGTGTCTACCACATCTACCAGCGCATCAGCCTGGATCTCGCCGGCCGTGCCCAGTTTGGTGAAGCTGGCCTTGAAGTCACTTTTCTCGATCTTCAGGCCCACGCGCTCACTGTCGTTGGCGATGAGTGCCACGCCTGATACCTCAAGGCCATCTGGCGTCGTCGCGCTGATGCGGTAGAACGCGCAGCCGGTGAGCGAAAAAGCCAAGGCCAGTACAGTCAGTATTTTCATGTTGGTTCTCCTGTTGGGTTTACATTGCTTCTTTGGCGGCTCTGATGAATTCCGCCGCCGCGAGTGCGTTGATGGCATTGCCATAACCGCGCAGTCGTCCCACTCGGGCGGGAGTCCCATCAACCAGCGGCTTAAGGCCGGGTTCAACTGGCCGCCACTTTCCATCGCGGCACAGGAGCCAGTCAGCAGCTCGCCAGTGGCTGTTAACCGGGCCGGGGCTGCATAATCCACCACCGCTTCCGTCAGGTAGCCAGTCTCCCGGCCGGTTGCTGCCCGGCTCGGCCGCATCTGCTTCCTGTCCACCGTGTCCAGCGTGTTTGGCATCGGCCATCCCGCCAGAGCTGCCTGCCTCGGCAATTGATCCAGCCGCGTGCGCTCGCTGCCGTCCGGGTTGGTGGCCGTCGTCGCCATTCCCGGCGAGTCTTTCCAGTCCCGGCTGCTGGGCGTGCTCCAGCCGGCTTGATGCGCTACTGCTTCCAGTGGCATCTGCTTGCCGGAAGCCAAGCGTCGATCCGACGCCCGCAGACGGGAACGGCACACACCCGAAGGCGTAGCCCAACGCTTCCACGTCAGCGTGTACAAGGTCGATCCAAGGCTCGACAGCCTTGCTTGCAACCTGCTCTCCAAAGACGACTGCAGGACGGCACTGCGCGATGAGCCAGTGGAAGGCGGGCCATAAGTGCCGCTCGTCATCAAACCCGCCGCCTTTGCCTGCCGAGCTGAAAGGCTGGCATGGGCAAGATCCGGTCCACACTGGTCGATCGTCCGGCCAGCCGGCGAGTCGCAAGCTGTAGGACCAGACGCCGATGCCGGCAAAGAAGTGGCATTGCGTGAAGCCGCGCAGGTCGTCGGGGGTGACGTCTTCGATGCTGCGCTCGTCGACGATTCCAGGGGCGACGAGTCCGGCTCTGATGAGCTCTCGAAGCCAGGCTGCTGCTGCTGGGTCGCATTCATTGTAGTACGCTCCTGTGTTCATCGCTCTCTCGCTACCCGATCACGCAAATAATCCATCACGTCTTTTTTCGTCGTGCGCCGATCCACGGCGTCTTCCTCATAGGTGTTGCGCGCAATCAACAAGTGAAGCGCCACCCGCCTGTCGTAGCCCGCCTGGGCCTGCCGCGCCGGCCCCACGCGCTCGATGACTTGCAGGTAATGCTCAAGGTTCCATGTCTGACTGAAAAGACAAACGTGGTGGCCGCCATGCTGCAAGTTCACGCCATGCCCGGCGCTGTCGGGGTGGACAATCAGGAAGCGCACTTTGCCGGCATTCCAGTCATCCTCATCCTTTTTGGTTTCGAGCACTCGCGCACCGGGCAATGCCTTGATGATACGAGCCTTGTCGTGCCGGTGCTGGTACACGACTAGCAGATTATGGCCTTGCAGCTCCTGCGCCAGATCCTGCAGCGCCTTGATCTTTTCGTCATGTACTACTTCCCACGCGCTGCGGTCTTTTGTCGTGTAGATGGCGCCGCTGGCAATCTGCATGCACTTATTCGTGCGGTCAGCGCCATTGGCCGCATCCACCGTGCCTTTCTTCAACTCGGCCACTAACTCTTTGTCCATTTGCCGGTACAGCGCACGAGCAGCGGGCGGCAGGTCGATGTAGATCTGGTTGATGAGAATCGGCGGCACGTCGAACACATCTTTCAGCTCGACGTTCAATGTCACATCGGCAATCAGCGCGGCGATCTCATCACGCGCCCCTACCTTCGGCGTGACCTTTTTCGTGTATTGATCTTCGATGAACCAGCGATTCTTGAACGCCGTGAAGCTGCTGCCCAGCCGCTTGCCGCCGTCGATGAACCACATCTGGCCCCACAGGGCCAACAGCCCGTTGGTGGCGGGTGTGCCGCTCAAGTTGGTCCATCGCTGCGTGTACTTCGCTGCTTTGGCCAAAGCCGCTGCGCGCTTCGCCCCTTTGCGCAGGCGGAAGCCCTGCAGCCGTTGCGACTCGTCAGCGACCACCCAGCGGTACGGCCATGGCTTGCTGGCGTAGCGGCTCACCAGCCACTCAATGTTCTCGTAATTGATGGTGTAGACGTCGGCCTTTTTCAGCCTGGCTTCCTCGCGCGCTTCCTCGTCGCCCACTATCGCAGAGACTTTGAGATGCGCGAGATGCGCCCATTTCTTGACCTCAAACGGCCACACGTCACGGGCCACGCGCAAGGGGGCCAACACCAGGATCGGAAAGCTGCTGGAGCCCGCGAGCGCAAGGACGTCAGCCGCGTCGTACACTGTGGCGGTTTTACCAAGGCCGGGGTCGAACCACAGGTTACTGCGCGGCGTCGTCAGCAAATGCCGACGGCCGCGTTCCTGATGGGCCCTTGGCTTGTACTCTTGCGCTACCACGTCGCCAGTTCCTCAAGTAGCGCGTCCACACCGGCCTTGCTGTTGACGACAAACACCTGCGCGCCTTTCTCCCGTAGCCGCCCATGCTCGACGCGCTGGCGGGCTTCCGGGCGCTTCACTGATGGCGCTTTCAGCTCGACCAGGCAGTGCTGGGGGTGTCCGCGACGGCCGATCCAGTACAGCGCCCTGTCGGGAAAGCCCACAACGCCCACGGCGACGGTCTTGTAGACCAGCGCGGTGAGACGCCCCCGCGCTTGGTGGCAGAGATAGTTCTCTATATCGGTTTCGCGGATCATCTCTTTACGTGCTCCGCCCATATCACGTCGATGAAGTTGAAGGCGCGCTGCAGCGCGACCCTGGCTTCTTGGCTGCGCGGCTCTCTGGCCGCGTCGCAAATGGACATGGCCATCTCAACTTTGCACTGATTGGCATCAAGCCCTTGAGCGAACCAGCCACGCAGCATCACTTCCAACCGTTCCTCTCCCGCGTGAAACCCACTCACAGCAAATCCCCTCCTTTCCTCATTCCCGGTAGCTTCAACAGCGTGATGCTGTTTTCCAGATAAGCCGCTTGACCGCTGTAGACCATCAGCTGCGGCACCGCTTCGGCCTCTGCGTTGATTTCCACTGACGCATCATGCGCGGCAACTGCAGCGCGATGCACCGCACGCTCCAACGCCCCCTTGTCGATCTCGGTGGTGCCTCCGGCGAAGAACATCTCAAGCCCAGCGGCAATAAGCCCTGCATGTGGCACGACGTCCAGCGTGGCGATGCTCTCGGCTGGCTCGACAACGCACGACACTTGCGGCCTGTTGTCGAATGGCTCAAGGGCCACCGGCGACAGCTTGAACGCAAACTCCAAGTTCTGCTCGGCGTCGCGCTGTTTGGTGATGCGCGCTTTGCGAAAACCGGCCGGATCTTGCGACACTTCGATCTCGGTCTGCATCGCAGCGCGAAGGCCAGACCAGCCACGCGCCCCTTTGGCCGCGTCCTTGCCCGCATGGTGGATCAGCACCACCAGCGCACCGGTTATGCGGTGCAGGGCGCGACAGGCCGCCAGGATAGCGCCCATGTCCTCACCGCTGTTCTCGTTCGCGCCACCGGACGCGGCGGCCAGTGTGTCCACGACAATAATGCTCGGGGCAATTGGCTTCGCGTGCTTGGCCAGCGCCCGCACATGCTCGATGTCATCCAGACTTGGCGTATCGCCCACAATCCACAAGTCTGTGGCGGCCAGATCAACGTCGTGCTGCTTGGCGTAGGCCAGCGCCCTGTTGCGCACGGACCCGGCCGCTTCGGCCGCGATCCACAGCACCGGGCCTTTCACCACTTCGCGGTCGTGCCAGCTGTTGCCGAGCGCAATGGCCATGGCGAGATCCAGTACCCAGAACGACTTGCCGACGCCAGAACCGCCGTAGACCAGCGCCAAGTCAGCTTGCGGCAGTAGCCCATCAATGATCCACTTCGGCGGCGGGCGCTTGACCCACTCACCCACACGCACCGGCAGGAAGCGGTCGGCCGAGATCTGCTTGATCTGGGTCACCGGGTCATCGCTCGGTGGCAAGTCATCAAAGTCATCCGGGCTGGCTGTCTGGTGCGACAGCAGATAGTCAACCGTGATGCCCGAGCCATTGAAGCTGCGCCAGTGAACGTCCAGGTCATGCTCGCCCTTGTACTTGTCGCCTTGCTTCGACCATTCGTTCCATGCGGCGAACCCTGCATCGCTGCCGCCTGATGCGTGATGCAGCGCCATGCCGACGTTGATCCAGGTCAAGTAGTCCGTGTCGGGGTCGAAAGGCTTGCACAGCGCGATCAACTCGGCCTCGGTGTAATCGTAGTCGATGGCCTCTTTCTCAGCGTCTGCGGGCTTCAGCTTCGACTCCCAGTAGGCCCTGAGCGGTGCCGGCAAATCAGGCAGCGATTGCCAATCCCCGATCATGGCGTCGTTGTAACGCCACACGTAGGGCTTTTTAGTGTCGGGGTGCAGCGTGGGCGGCAGCGCGTCCTGCACCGACATGCCGCCCTTGGTGGCGCAGCGGAAGTCGATGACGTTGACCTTCACGCCGTCGCGCAGGGAGATCACCTTGTAGGAAGGCAGCGGCGTCTCAAGGCGGTACAGCAGTTTGGCCCGGTTCGGGCGACCACTGGATATGCGCACGGCGTCACTGGCGAACAGGTATTCGCGCAGGTCGATGCCGACTTTGCCCATCGCCTCAATCGCCAGTTCGACATCATCAATGTCGATGGCGCAGGTGCCGCTGTACGCATGCGCCAATCCGGCATGCGTCAGGTTGCGCACATCGTCTTCAGACGTCAGGCAAAGGGCTTCGCGGTTCCAGCCCTTGTCACGCGGCGACTTCTGCCCCGGCGCCAGTGGCACCAAAGCCCAGCCGTGCTGCTGGTAGCGTGTGAATAGACCAGGCATGGCTCAATGCGCTTCACCAGTTTCCTCGGCGCGCGAGACGCGCCTGCGCACTTCCAGCTGGGTAGCTTCGACCAGGATGTGCGAAGCGATGTGCTTTTCCATCTCGATGTCAGCCTGCGCCACTACATCGTCGATGGCCAAACCGTTATCGGCCGCAAGCACCTGCAGATTCGCATCGGCGTATTCCGAGCACACGACATGCGTGACGCGGCCTTTCTCGGTGGCCTCCGCAAGCACGGTCTTTTCGCCCATGGGATGCAAGCGGGGCTGCTGCAACAGGTTGTAGGTTTCATCTGATGGCGTGAGAACAACGACGAGCACGGCGCGTTTCATTGGTTATATCCTCTTAGTCTTTGCGGTAACGGTCGGCTTCGTAGCCGGCAATTTTTATCGGGCAGTCCTGCGCCCATGGCGGGTTGCGGGACATTACTGCCAAGAGCTTGGCCAAGTCCAACCGACTGTCGACTGGCGTCTCGGCCACGATCTCGTCGTGGACGTGCATGATAATCTGGAACCCTTCGGCGTCAGCCTCCAGCATGGAGTGCGCCAGCCTGTCGCGGGAAACAGCCTGCGTGATGTTCTCGGCCCATTTGCCGCCGTACATCGACTGCCTGCCGCCAAACTCCGCCGCATGCGTCAGCACGCCATTCTGGATGCGCGGCTTGTGGTATAGCAGGAAGCGGCCCGACGGCAAGCGGCAGAACAGTACATCATGCTTCACGATGAACACGCAGCGGCACGCCTGAAACTTGGTGCCCGGCGCCTTCACGGCCTTCAGCGCGGCTTCCTTGTAGAGCTTCCACAAGCGGCAGGTGGCCGGCGATGCTGCGCGCCACATCAGCTTGGCCGCATCCAATTGGGTGTAGAGCTTACGGCCCAGCTTGGCGGCCAGTTCCTTCATGGACTCACTGCCGTTCTCAATGGCGAATTGGTACGAGGCATGCGCCCGTTCGCGGATCTCCGGCGGCGCTGCGCGCCATGCGCCCTCGCCAATGGCGGCTGGGTCAGCACGATACGTCTTGGCGCCGTTTATCAGGGCCTCTACGCCGCCTTCATACCCTAGCGACAGCTCGAACACCTTGCCTTGCTGGCGCATGTCACCGGCCAGCTGGTAGTCGTCTGGCAGCCCCATCACGCGACGGTATGACATGGGGTACATATCCGCTTCGGGGTCGGCGTAAATCTTCAGCTTCCACGTCTCATTCGCCAGCCATGCCAACTTGCGGCCCTCGATGGCGTTGAAGTCCGCAACGCGCAGCATGTGACCGTCGGCCGGAATCACCACCGAGCGCAGGGTGTCCGAGCACAGCGAGTGGACGTCATCAATCAAGTCGGCGCAGCCTGCTTTCAGTGCGCGAATGCCGGCCTCGATCGCGGGCTGCTTGCGCTTCGGCCGTGGCAGATTGTGCGGCTGGAAGCTGCGACCGGCCCAGCGTCCGGTGCGCTTCGCGCCAGCGAACTGGAACGTATTGCGCAGACGGCCGTCAGGTCCGGTCTGCGCCAACAATCGGGTGTACTTGCCAGTGCTTGCCTTGCTGACTTGCAAGCGGGCGTCGATCAAGGCGCGTATCTCACCGCGCAATTCGCTATCGGACGCGGCTTTTTCAACGGTGGCAGCGCGCAGGTCCGGCAGGTTGACGCCGTAAGCATGCAGCTGCTTCAGCACACGCTCACGCTGCGTGGCGCTGGTGATCGTGCCTTTGGTGATCTTCGACACCATAGCATCCAATCGCTTTTTGTCGGCTTGGCATGCTTCCAACGCCGCCTGGGCCAACGGCAGGTCGATACGCAGCCCGGTGTCGTTTATCTTTTGGTCCAGTACCCACAGCTTGCGTTCGACCAATGGGCTGAAAGGCCCGAGATTGAGCGTCGCCATGGCTTTGAACGCTGCGCGCATCGCTACTGTGTCCTGCAGCGAGTACGCCATGAAATCCTGCCATGCGCCGGGGTCGGTCTCGGCCGTTGCCCATGAACCGTCACGCCTTGGCTTGCAGAACAGATTGATAAGCCGTGTGCGGTCGCCCTTCTTTTGCTCGCTCTCAGGAAGGCCAAGGAACTTGCAGAGCTGGCCCAGGTCGCCGGGCATTGCGTGAGCGTAGGCTTGCGCCATGGTGCAGTGCCACTTGTCGGGACCAGCGGCGTACCAGCCCGTGCAGCGCAGCACAACGCGCTCGAAAAAAGCGTTGTGCGCCACCCGGACTTTGACGTTCGGGTGGCGCAGCAACTGGCGAATGGGCTTGTCATCCTGCCCCAACTGCCACAGCGATGCCGGCCCTTCAGACCCCGCAACCGACGCCAAGATGATCTCGGCCGATCGGGCGTACACGTCCGTACCGACTTTCTTCAAGTCGACGCGGTTGCGGGTCTCAAGGTCGATGAATAGCAGGCCATCGCTGATGGCCGGCAGGGTGTCGCTGCCCATGCCGATCTCCTACAGCGTCAGGTCATCATCGTCAGCGGCCGACGCGCCGCTGAACTCGTCAGCCAGCTCATCGAACTCGTCAGGCCGTGCCGCACGACCGCCGCCGAACGCTTCGCCGTCTTCAACAAACTGCACACCCTGGAGCTGGGCGTTGATGCGCTTGCCGTACTGGCCTGTCTGCGGCCAGATGGCGATGATCGCATTGACGAAGCATCCAGCGTAGGGCTTGCCGTCGCCTTCCTGCAATGGCGAACGGTCACGATCCACCACGGTCGGGCGCGTCTTGCCTCTGGCGCTCAAGAAGTAATGGCCGGCGTAGCCTTCCATCACGTTGCCGTCAGCCGACTGCTTGGTCTCACCTTTGCGCATGCACACGCGGCCGGCTTTCCACAGCTCCTTGAAGACGGTTTCGCCATTGGCGCCCCACAATGCTTTCGAGACTTCGAGCATTGCGTTCTGCACCGCCTTGACCTGCGGGTCGCTGGCAGGGATCAGGAAGTGCGCGGAGTACGCTTTTTCACTGTTGTCATCCATCGACGTCGGCACGAACAACGACGGGTATGACAACCGCACGCGCTTGAGCTTGACGACTACCTGCTTGGCTTTCTTCTGTTCACTCATGGTTCTTTCCTCTTGGTTTGCGTTAATTAAGCCTACTGGGCGTCAAGGTTGTCGAAAGCGGCTGCTGGGGCAATCGCTTGCTTCTTGCCGGACGCAGGCACCACCGTCGGCTTGCCTTCCGCCTGCACGATGAAGCCTTCATCGACAAGCGACTGGAAACGCCGTTCGGACAGCACCTTTTCAAGCTGCGTAGGTGACTTCAGTTTGAAGTCATACATTTCTTCGTTCTTCAGCCTGAAACTCTTTTTGATGCGATCACTGGCTTTCTCGGTATCAGCCCACTGACGTGCGCCTTTCCGGCCAGCGGCCAGCATCCAGCCCGGTACTTCGACGCCGGCATTCAGCGCCTTATGCACCTGGTCGCACACTGCCGTGCACCAATCCTGCACCAGTGGCACCCATGCGCGAAGTGTGCCGAGCTGCAGCATCGTCGCGTCATCAGGCTGCTGCGCCACCAGTTCTTTTACCTTGTCCTGCAACGCCGGACACCGCGCGCTCTTGGCGGCCGGGCACCACTTGCACTGCTTTTCGCCCGGCACCAGTTGCTCACCCGGCGTCGCTTTTTTGCATGCTGCCGCTGCGCGACGAGCCAATACGATGAAGTCCATCAAGGCTTTCTCGGTGATGGTCCAAACATCCGGCTCGCTGAGAATGCGTGGCTGGTGAATCACCATCTTGATCGTCTCGAACGGCCCGTGACTTGCTTTGAACTTCAGCCACGCGCCGGCAGCGTACAACAGCAGCTGACGATTGCCTTTGGCCTCGACTGGCACGCCTTGGCCGAACTTCAGGTCGTGGATCTCAAGCACGCCATGCTCTTGGTCGATGATAATCGCATCGCCGGTGCCGCTCTGCCCTTCGAGCTGCAGAATGCGGCTCAGATCCAGCTCCTGCTCAACAAACAGCTCACACTCGTTTGACGCCTGATTGATGGCGTCGACATAAGTGGCAACTGCTGCGACGAACGCGGAGTCTGGCACGACCACGACGGTCTCGTCGCTACCTTCCAGCGGTTCACTCTGCGGCACGCCCTCGAACTGCGACGGCCGCAAGTCTTGCTCAAGGCACTGCGCCGCGAGGCGATGTGCTATGCGCCCTTCGGCTGCGTAGCGGCTGTCAGAGCCCTTGAGACCAAGCGACGCAACAAACGCCGGTTGGCCTGGGCACCGCATCCACGTCGCAGCGGCTGATGGTCTGAGTTTCATGGCATCAGTCCAGATCAAGGTCGCTGATGTCGTCAGACACATCGGCGTCAAGGGCCGCCAGTGGGTCGTCATCGGTCGACGCGGCGGCCTGATCCTCACCCATCAGGTCGAGGTCGTCGGGTTCCTGTGACGCTGGCGCGGAGGCTGCGGCTTCAGCTTCACGCAGGCGCTTGGCCAGAAGGCTGTGCAGGCCGCCGATCTTGTCGTCGGTGACGTCCTTCAGCTTGCTGGCGCCGTACTTCTGCAGTGCCTCAACCACTTGCGGACGCATCTTGTGCGTGTCGACGAGCTTCAGCACCATCTCGCCGGCTTCCTGGCGCAGCGCCTTCGCATCGAGCTGCGGGGCTGGCGGCTTGGCGGGTGCTGCAGGTTTCGCCGGCGATGCCGGTTTTCCGGCATCGGCCTTCTGCGCAGGGGCGGTGGTTTTTGCGGGCGCGGGATTCATCTTGTTAGAAGCAGCGCCTTGCGGTGCGGCGCCAGCAGCTCCGCTCAGCTCCTGTTTGGCAAGGCCCGATGCGGCGATGACGGCCTGCAGGATTGCGCCGTGGGCCTGTAATGCCCCGGTCAGGGCTTCCATCGCTGCGGTGTTCTGTTGAATCGTTTGTTCGATAGACATGGATTTGCTCCGGTGGTTTGACAACATAGGGGCTGTGTTTATAATCAAGCCGTTTTCGGTCGTCAAGTATTTTTAACAAATGGTTGAACTGGACAAAGTACGCAAGGCAATCAGCGCGCAAAACGCGGCCGAAGTGGCGGCGCACGCTGGCGTGTCCCGACAGGCCGTGTACTACTTCGCCAGCGGCCAAACCGCCGACCCGCGCTACAGCTTTGTGGTTTCAATGATCGACTTCCTGCGCGATCGGCGCGTCAAGATCCAGTAGCTGACAAAATCGATCCGCAATCGCGTCGCCAAATCTCGCGGCCAACACGCCACGGCGCATCACCGCCAATTGCTTCGGGCCGAAACCCCTGGCCCCCCGCGCTGCGCGTCGCCACGACGCCACCGTCATGTCGGTTCCGGCCAGCTGGTTCAAGCGGCGCACGGCCAGCTCGCCATTGTCCTGGAACAGTTCAAGCCACGCATTTGCAAGCCCTTGATAGCGGCCTTTCACCGCATAAGTCTCGGCAAATAGCCATGCGCGTTCGTGCCTGTAGTCAGCGAGCTGGCGCATTGATGTGTGCTCGTATCTGATTGGCCGCAACCAATGCCGTTTCGACTTGCGCCATGTTGCGCAACTCTGCGGTGTGGAATTCCACCATGCCAGTGGCGTTGCCCATCTCTTTGTAGAGCGCGGTGCGCTTGATGTAACCCTGCTTCCATAGTGGGTCGATCAAGCGGTGCACGCGCTGGCGCCCGGCGCGCAATTCAGGCCCTGGGATAGAACCTAGTGGCTGCATGCCATCGCCGCCTTTGTGGCAGCCGACGTAATTGCCGCATGCCGGGCATCTCCAGAACAGGAGTGCTCGAAGATTCGGGCGGTGTGGGTACACGAAAGCACCGGTGACAAGTTCAGCATGTGTTTCAAAGCCACACTCGCAGCACCACACGCTGCGGGGCGCTACGTTAGTCACCCTTGTAGCAGTTGGCATAAAGCCCCTCCCCCACGCGCTGATACAGGCCCTGCTCGACCATGCGCGACAGCGTGCGGCGCACGGTGCCTGGCGTTGGCGTCTCGCCGGTGAACAACTCCGCGATGTGCGTAAGCGCCTGGGCGTTCTGCCCGAAGCCCGGCGGCACTGCGTACTGCAGGATCAGCGGTAGTGTTGTCTTGTCAACGGACTTGGCGAAGAACGGATACGCCGGATGTCGCCACCAGCCAAGCGTTGCAACCAGTTCGTCGCAAGCCATCGATGTAGTGGCCAGCAGGCTTTCCAGCGGATTGGCATCAATGCCGTGGTTCGACAGCAGCAGGGCCAATTGCGATTGGCAGTAAGGCGCACCGGGCTTCGCGTGTTCATGCGCAATCGCCGCGACAGCTGCTGCCGCTTTGCCAAGTGAGCGCCCTGGCGCTTGCCTGAAGGCTTCGAGTTTCAC
>JACCDR011172340.1_pt1 | contig 41976 bp, 57 predicted proteins | sample 7446431 | NCBI WGS metagenome assembly JACCDR01 (sample SAMN15323443, study PRJNA562643) | freshwater metagenome | isolation source: river surface water | place: USA:Blue River Watershed | collected 2017-08-17
AGAAGAAATAACACCAACACGGTAGTTCGCGCGCAGTTCAAAGGGCGGCATCTTTTATGGCAAAAAGGCAACCAGTAAACACCATTTCCGGCGCACTCAATGTTGCGCAAATGATGCAAAATGAGTTGCGACCTCCCAAGCATGTTCCTCTCGCAGAGGATGATTTGCCATTCTGGAACTCGATCATTCAAGAGAAGCCTCGCTCCGAGTGGACCTCTCATGACCTCGAAGTTGCAGCACACCTCGCTCAAGCAATGGCGGACTTGGCAGAGGCTCGCAAGGCCCTCCGGGCTTCCGGCGGCGCAGTCACCGAGAAGGAGGGAAAGTTCGGCTTGGTGCTAGGGAACAATCCTTGGTCTCAGGCAGTCCGGGATGAATCTGCTCGCATTGTCTCTTTCCGGTCCACGCTTCAAATTCATGGGCGCGGCAAAAATGGCGAGTTCCGGGACGTCACGAAGCGCCGGGATCAAGCGGGCGAGATCGAAGACGCTCTTCAGAGTGACAATGATCCGCTGATCCCCGGCTTGGGCAGGCGTTGAAGCTTCGCTCTCTTTCGGCAGTCATCAAGACTGCCATCAAGTCCGGTCCAGTTCCGAAGATAAGGGACTGGCGCTCGCTCCCGATTGGGAAGCTGACGCGGGCTGAGCGCAACATGCTCTTCGTTGAAGAGTATTGCAAGGTGCCGGACGGGGCCTTGGTTGGGGAGCCAGTTCGATTGGCGGACTTCCAAGAAGCCTTCTTCTATGCCATCTATGACAACAAAGTCCCAACTCGAGAGGCGATCCTCTCCATGGGCCGGAAGAATGCGAAGACGGCAACAATTGCCTTCATCGTCTTGATCCACACAGTTGGTCCGGAGGCCCAGCGCAATTCGGAAATCGCTTCCGGCGCTTTGGCTCGCAAGCAGGCGGCGCAGGTCTTCCGATACGCAACAAAGGTCATCCGCCAAGATGTGCGGCTCGCCAAGTTGACGAAGATCGTTGACAGCAGCAACATGATCGTTGGCATTCCGATGAATGTCACCTATCAAGCGCTGGCAGCCGAAGCCGGGACCGCCATGGGCGGCTCTCCGATCTTGACAATCATTGACGAAGCCGGGCAGGTCAAAGGAGAAACCAACGATTTCTTCGATGCTATCACAACTGGTCAGGGTGCTCATGAGGCTCCTTTGGTCATCACCATCTCCACTCAGGCTCCCACTGATGGCGACTATCTGTCCATCCAGATCGATGACGCCACCAACTCCGGCGATCCGGCGATTGTCTGCCACGTATATGAAGCCCCGGCAGATTGTTCTCTCTTGGATCGAAAGGCTTGGGGGCTGGCTAATCCAGCGTTGGGCATCTTCAGGTCGGAGAAGGATTTAGAGTCACAGATGACGAAGGCATCACGGATGCCTTCGAAAGAGAATGCAGCGCGCAACCTTCTTCTCAATCAACGGGTTGAGCGGTCTTCTCCCTTCGTCAGTCGCGATCTCTGGAAGGCCAACGGCGCTCCGGCATCCATCCCTCTGGGATCGAAGGTCTGGGTGGCACTCGATCTCTCGCAGGTCGCTGACTTGACTGCATTCGTCATGATCGCTCTCATTGACGAAATCTGGCATGTTGTTCCAACCTTCTGGCTCCCCAAAGAGGGCCTATCGGACAAGGCCCACGAAGACCGGGTGCCATATGATCGCTGGCACAAGGAAGGTCTTCTGGAGGCGGCTCCGGGGAAGACGGTTGACTATGAGTTTGTTGCTGCCTACATCGCTGATGTCTGGCGCAAGTATGATGTTCAGGGCGCAGCCTTCGATGCTTGGAAGTTCAATGACCTCAAGCCAAAGTTGGCGGCAGAAGGTCTGACTGATGACGACTTCGAGCGGTGGCATGGCTTCCGCCAAGGCTACAAAAGCATGAGCCCAGCGCTCAATGTTCTCGAGGGTGACCTACTCAACAATCGTTTGGCGCACGGGAATCATCCTGTTTTGGCCTTTTGCGCAGCCAATGCAGTGGTCCAAGAAGACCCAGCCCAAAACAGGAAGCTGATAAAGCTATCCCGGAAGCGGAGAATTGACGGAATGATCGCACTTGTAATGGCAAGATCGCTCGCAGAGAGTGTCGAGGTTGAGGAGCCATCAGTGTATGAAGACCGGGGCGTGTTGGTGTTCGGATGAATTGGTTCACCAATCTCTTCAAGTCATCGCAGCAATCGGCTTCTCCGGTGATGGCATCGCACACTGGCGGGCTTTACTTCACTGGGCTGGATGATCCCCGCCTGCTCGAGTATATCGCCAACGGCGGAGATGCTCCGCAGGCGCTAGTCAACACTGCGTTTTTCCGTTGCGTTGATCTCATTGCTGGGTCCATGGCAGCGCTTCCTTTCCGTCCGATGACGCGGGATGCGAATGGGAAGATCATCGAAGCAACAGATCATCCTTTGTATGATCTTCTTCGTTGGCAGCCGAATGCGTTCCAGACGGCTCATGAGTTCAAGTCTTGGATGCAGGTCCGCATACTTGTCCAAGGAGAGGCTTTCGCAGTCATTGCCCGAAGCGGGCGCAGGGTTGTTGCGCTCATCCCTTCCGATGACATCAAGTGGCGGCTCCTTTCGGACGGCACTCCGGAATACACTGGGCCTCGCGGCATCATCGATCCAAAAGACATTCTGCACCTTCGCGGTCTTTCTTGGCACTTGGATAAACCATTGAGTCGTTTCAAGCAAGCGGCTCGAGCCATCAGCCTTTCTCAGTCGGCAGAAGATTCAGCATTTGCCATCTTTAAGAATGGGATCAATCCCGGTGGTTTTCTTGAACATCCTGGCAAGCTTAGTCCCGATGCTGCCAAGCGCCTCAAAGACACCTTTGAAGAGCGCTACTCGGGGGCAGACAACTCTGGCAAGTGGCCTCTTCTCGAAGAAGGATTGAAGGCCAGCGCTTTCAATTCGAATGCCAAGGATGCTCAGCAAATCGAGCGTTCAAAAAATCAGGTGGAGGAGATTGCTCGAGTGTTCGGCGTCCCTCGCCCTCTCATGATGGTCGATGATACCAGCTGGGGTTCGGGCATCGAGCAGTTGGCCATTCTCTTTGTTCGCTTCGCGCTCACAACTTGGTTTGATGTTTGGGAGCAGCGGGCGCAGATTTCGCTTCTGGATCGCTCGGAGCGCAATCGCATTTGGTTTGATTTTGATGAGCGCGAATTGCTACGCGGCTCCATGAAAGACCAAGCAGAGTTCTTTGCCAAGGCCCTTGGCGGTCCGGGCGCTCGCGGCTGGATGGTTCCGGATGAAGTCCGGGAATTGTCTGGCATGGGGACTATCCCCGGCGGCTCGGAAATGATTGACTATGGAGCAACGAATGTCCCTGCGCAAACTCCCCCAAATTAAAGCCTTCTCCCCGCCTTCGGGCTATCAGTGGGAAGCGCCAGCAGACATTCAATCGAAGTGGTCAGGCCCTCAAGCGGCAGAGGCAGACAGCGGCACCACGATCTCGATCTATGACGTCATCGGCTCCGATCCTTGGAGTGGCGATGGCTTCACTGCCAAGCGCCTAGCTGGCGCTCTCCGGGCGGCTGGGGAAAGCCCCGTTGAAGTTCTTATCAACAGCCCCGGCGGGGATATGTTTGAGGGATTGGCAATCTACAATCTCCTTCGCGATCATCCCGCTGAAGTGACCGTCAAGGTCGTTGGGATGGCGGCTTCCGCTGCTTCGATCATCGCCATGGCAGGTGACAAGATCGTCATGGGCGCAGGCTCCTTCATGATGATCCACAACTGTTGGGGCGTCGTGATCGGCAACCAGAATGACATGCGCTCCGCAGCAGACACCTTCTCCGAGTTCGATGCAGCCATGACTGAGATTTATGAAGCCCGGACAGGCCAGCCAAAGAAGTCCATCGAGAAGATGATGGACGCTGAGACTTGGCTCCGGGCAAGCGAAGCAATCCGGCTCGGATTTGCTGATGAGACAATCGATGCCAAGGAGCCTTCCGCCCAAGGCGATGCAAGCGGCGAACTGGCCGCCAAGTCCCGGCTCGATCTTATCCTTGCTAAAGCTGGCATGGCGCGCTCGGAGCGCCGGAAGCTGATGCGCGAAATTGCAGGCACGCAAGACGCTGCCTCAAACCCGGCTACGCACGACGCTGGCCAAGAAGTTCAAGCAGCGTTGAAGGAACTCCTTTCAACGATGTCCATCGTTTAATCCTGAAGAGGGAAACCTGAAATGAATACCAACAAACGTCTTCGCGGCGCAGTCGCAATTCGCGGCGATGCCTCCTCTGTCCAGATGATCACCGATTTGAACAAGGCTTTCGCTGAATTCAAAGCGGCTCAAGAAGCCAATGCCGCCAAGGCGGATGCGCTGACTGAGGAGAAGATCATCCGTGTCAACTCCACCATTGGCGAAATCCAAGCGGCACTCGATGCAATTGTTGCGAAGCAAGCAGCACAAGCGGCTCTGGGCAATGACGAGCGCAAGTTGCGTGATCCTGAATACAGCGCAGCCTTCGCCTCGATGTTCAAGAAGGGCGAAATTCAAGCTTCTGTGAACAAAGGCGCAGATGCTGAAGGCGGCTTCTTGGCTCCTATCGAATGGGACCGCACCATCACTGATAAGTTGAAGTTGGTCAGCCGCATGCGTTCGGTTGCCCGCATTCAAACGATCAGCGGCACCACCTTCTCGAAGTTGTTCTCAAACCGGGAAACTGCTTCCGGCTGGGTTGGTGAAACTTCGGCTCGCCCTGAGACAACCTCCGGCACCTTCGGATCGCTGCAGTTCCCAACTGGCGAATTGTATGCAAATCCTTCCGCAACTCAACAAATGCTCGATGACGCTCTTGTCGATGTTGAGTCTTGGTTGGCTTCGGAAGTCAATGTTGACTTCGCGAAACAAGAAGGCACTGCATTCATCAATGGCGACGGCGTCAACAAGCCTCATGGCCTGTTGGGCTATGTCACTGGCGGCGCTTTCGCGGCTCGCCATCCATTCGGAGCGATCTCTGTTGTCAACTCCGGCACTGCCGGGGCTGTGACTGCTGATGGCATCATCAACCTGATTTATGCGCTTCCTTCGGAGTTCACTTCGGGCGCGGTCTTCTTGATGAACCGGGCCACCATGGCAGCAGTTCGCAGGCTGAAGGATGGCCAAGGCAACTATCTGTGGCAGCCTTCCTATGTGGCTGGCCAGCCATCGACTTTGGCAGGATATCCTGTCATCGAGATGCCAGACATGCCAAACATTGCAGCCAACTCCCTTTCGATTGCCTTCGGCAACTTCGGGGAAGGCTACATGATCATCGACCGGGCTGGCGTCCGGGTTCTTCGCGATCCATACACCAACAAGCCTTACGTGATGTTCTATACCACGAAGCGCGTTGGCGGCGGCGTCTTGAATCCAGAAGCCATCAAAGTCCAGCGCTTGGCTGTCTAATATGGCAAACATGAATGCTCCGGTCCGGGTAACTGGGCCGGGGCAATCTCTTGTGTCTTTGGATGAGGTCAAGGCGCACTGCCGCATTGACTCGAGCGAGGAAGATGCCTTCCTCTATTCGCTCATCGACACAGCGACGTCTCACCTTGATGGCTATCAAGGCATCTTGGGGCGCGCTCTCCTCCCCCAAACTTGGCGTCAAGATTTCCCTGACTTTGGAAGTCTTTTGAGGCTCCCGGTTGGCCCAGTCTCTTCGATCACCTCCATCACATATCGGGATGAGGCAGATGCGGTCCAGACCTTGACTGCCAGCGCTTATTCGCTCTTCACCGATAGCATCGGCAGCTATGTTGATCTCCTCCCCGGTTTCGATTGGCCTGCTGTTGGCGAGCGAGCAAACAACGTTCAAGTGACTTATGTTGCCGGATCAACATCCGTCCCGGCGGCAATTCGCTTGGCGGCTCTTTTCATGATTGCCACTTGGTTCTCGGATCGGATGGCAGGCGACATTCCACCTCAATCTTCCGCTCTCATCGCTCCTTTCCGGACGCCACTGACATGAACCCCGGCAACCGGGACCGCCGGATCATCATTGAGTCTCCAACCAGCACCTCCGATGCTTTCGGCGGAGAGGTCATCACTTGGACTCCCATTGGGAAAAAGTGGTGGGCAAGCTTCTATCCCTTGCGAGACTCAGAGGTGTTTCGCAACTCGGAAGCCACAGCAACCGTCACTCATCGCTTCCAAGTCGATTGGACAAACGAAGTTTGGGAGGCTATCGATCCCCGCTGCCGGATCATCTTCGATGGAAAGACCTACAATGTGGTAGGGATCAAAGAAATTGGCCGTAGGCAGGGGATAGAGATCAGCGCCACCGCTAGGGCTGAGAATGGTTAAAAAGGCGCGGGCGGGCGTTTCTGCAAAGAGACAGCGGACAATCGCGACTTTCGAAGTCCAAGGTCTGAAGGAGTTGGAAGCCTCTCTGACGGAACTCGGGAAGGCAACTGCCCGGAATGTCATGCAGCGGGCACTGATAAAGTCTGCTCAGCCGATTGCGGACCGGGCGGAGGCAATGGCTCCGAGAGATCGCGGAAAGCTGGCAGCCTCGATAAGCATCAGCGCCAAGTCAACTTCTCGGGCAGGGAGGAAGGCTTTCGCGGAAGCTATGAAGTCCGGGCTGAGCCGGGGCGATGCGAGCGCTGCTGCTCGAGCGGCCAACAAGGGCGCGAAGGGGCGCGACACTTTCTCGCAGGTCTTCGTTGGTCCAACTGGTGAAGGCTTCTATGGCTTCTTCAACGAGTTCGGGACGGAAGACATGAAGGCTCAACCATTCATGCGTCCGGCCTTTGATGCGGGTGCTCCTGAGTCCTTGGCATCTCTTAAAAGCGATTTGGCATCTGAGATCGAGAAGGCTCGAGCGCGAGCGCTGAAAAAGGCCCTGAAGAAAGCGAAGGCAGTTTGATGGAAGAGGCCCTGAGAGAATACCTGCTCGCCAATTCGCCAATCGTCGCTGCATGCGGCGGGCGCATTCATTGGTCAGTGAGGCCACAGGGATCGCCTTACCCTGCCTTGGTCCTTTCGATCATCTCCCGGCTTCCGGAGAGGACATTCAATGGCCCTGATCCGCTGGAGCGGGCGCGGGTTCAAATCGATGCATATGCGCTCAGCTATGGCGCAGCGAAGGAGTTGGCAAGGCTCGTCAAAGAAGCTTTGAGCAACTTGACTTTCAACAATTCTGGAGTGACCTTCTGGGCCTTCTCCGAGAATGAACGTGACCTGACTGACACAGGCGCAACAGATGCTGAGCGGGTTCACCGGATCAGCAGTGACTTTTTAATCTGGCACAAGGACTAAACAGATGGCTGGCAAAATTGGCTTGGGCACCACCGTTGGTTATGAAACCACTCCCGGCGGCGGCACCTACACAACGCTCGGGGAGGTCTTCGACTTTTCCGGCACCTCTTCTTCGATGGACACTGTTGATGTCACCGATTTCTCGCACTCGGATGGCCATCGGCGCTTCATCCCCGGCTTGATCGATCCGGGCGAGGTTTCATTCACCCTCAACTTCGATCCGGCATTGACTGTGTACGGAACTTTGGACACCATGTATAAGGCGCGCGTCCCTCGCAAGTGGCGCTTCGCTTATGCAGGTTCCACCGTCAACACCGTTGTTGATGCTATTGTGACGGGCCTTGGCCGCGCAATCCCGATGGATGACAAGATGGCTCTCGAAGTCACCTTGAAGATCACCGGGCTCATGACTGAGGCGGCTTCGTAATGGCAGTTCGCGGCGCTCCGATCCCCTTCTCAGTCAACGGGAAGAAGTTCCATGTTGTGTTGGGTGATGCTCAAGTTGCTGCTATTGAGCAGCGCTTGAATGTCAGCCTTAACGATGCCTTCAACATGATGGGTCGAGGCTTCATGTCTGCCTCCACCGTCATCATCGAAACCACCGTCAAGGTCGAAAGCGAGTTGGGCTTCGTTCCAATTCAACTCAACCAAATTGCCGAACTCATGAAGCCAATCCCAACTGGCACTCTCGATGCAGATGGCAATGAGGAGTTCGATCTCCCTCTGGCCAAGGCTTTGGGCGAGGCACAGGTTGCTTTGGGAAACGCATTGGGCTTTGCGGAAACATCTCCGCAACCGTCAGAGAGTGGGTCCGCCTTGGCCTCCCCCTCAAAGACTTCTTCGAGCAAGAAGACTGGGCGGTCATAGCAGCCTTCGAGGGCGCGGTTGAAAGAGATCGCGACCATTGGAAAAGGGCGGCATTCACCGCCCACCAAGCCGGGGCGATGGGGCGCGTTAAGAAGCCCCCATCCCTCAAAGAGATGTTGAAGCAATTTGACAAGAAGCAGCAATCTAGTGCGGAGTTTATTCGCATGACTTTGGAAGCGATGGGAGGGAAGACCAGTGGCAAATAACGGTGCAGTTGGCGCTCTCTTCGCAACTTTGGGTCTTGATACTGCTGCCTTCTCGGAAGGCATTTCCAATGCGCAATCTTCTGCAGGGAAATTTGCTTCTGCTTTTGCCGGGGTGGGCAAGACTGTGGCGCTGGCCGGAGCCGCTATGGCAGCTTCGGCTGGCGCTGCCTTTGTCACTTTCGGTATGCAGGCCTTGTCTGCTGCTGATGACATCGGGGATGCTGCAGCCCGGATCGGGGTGAGCGCAGAGGCTTTCCAAAAGCTTGGCGCTGCTGCTTCGGCAGCAGGCGGAACTCCGGAGTTGATGACTGCCGCTCTGGACAAACTCAACGTTGGATTGGGCCAGTTCCAAGCGAATGGAAAAGGTCCGGCAGCTGCTGCATTCAATCAACTCGGATTGGCCTCGAAAGTTGCCAGTGGCGAAATTGCAAATTCTGAGCAAGCCTTTTATGCGATTGCAAAAGCAATGGAAGGCGTGAACAGTCCTGCTGAAAAAGCAGCATTGGCAACCAAGCTATTTGGCAGGGCGGCAGGCCCGGACATGCTCGAGGTCTTGGCCGCTGGGGAAAGCGGATTGCGCCAATATGGAGAGGCGGCAGCCAACTCCGGACGGATCATGTCAAATGAGATGGTGGCCAAGCTTCCCGAGATGAAGATCAAGCTTGATGAAGCCAAATTGGCTCTTTCCCAAATGGCAACTGTCTTTGCCGGACAGGCCCTTATTGGCATGGAAGGCTTCTTCAATGCACTTGGGCCGGGGATTGCAGAGTTGCGCAAGATCGCTGTCCAGATCGGTAATTTCCTCCAGCCATCTTTGCAGGCGCTCGGGGCAACCTTCTCGAAGTTGGCAGCCAATCAGAGTTTCATTTCCTTCCTGAAGATTGTCGGAACTCTCGTTGGCGGAACTCTCGTTTTGTCTTTCCGCATGGTCGTTGATGTTGTCAATCGCTTCGCTAAGGCACTTGATTGGACATTCCAAAAAATTGCTCCAATGATCAGCGCAATTGAACGATTGATGCCGAAGATTTCTTCTGCCTTCGCTCCAGCAACAAAGGCCATGCAGACCTTTTCCAACACTGCCAAGAAGATGGAAAATGACGTCACTGGGAACAGCTACATTCCGGACATGGTTGATGCAGTCGTTTACCACATGGACCGCCATGACAAGGCTTTTGCCAAGTCTTCGAAGGCCCTGAAGGAATATGAAAGCCGGGTCATTGATTTGACCATGCTGGCAGAAGACTTGAAAAAGATCGATGCCATGTCTCCTTCCCAACTCGCCTCCGATGCAATCAGCAGAGCGAATGAGCGCGCCTCTCGCCCTGACTATCTCGGCAATGTCGGAGCCATCAAGGTCCGGCCATCAACCGAACTGATGTCAACGGACTGGATCGACAAATACAAAGAGGCACAAGCGAAAGCAGTGAATGACAACCAAGAGTTGCGCAATGCCTTCGCAGCAACCTTTAGTGATGGCCTCTCCGAAGCCCTCAATGGCAATGGCGGAAACTGGCTCAAGGGCTGGTGGCAGAAAACGATGCAGAACGCCTTTCAAAATGCTGCCAACAATGCTGGCAAAATTTTGTTTGATATCCTTAACAAGTCCGGAGGCTCTTCCGGATCGGGAGGCGGAGGCGGGATTGGCGACTGGCTCAAGGTCGCCATGCAGTTCTTCTCCAAGTCTCCGGGCTTTGCTTCGGGCGGCTCCGCAGTCGTTGGCGGCTCGGGCGGACCTGACAGCCAGTTCATCGGCATGCGCCTTTCCCCCGGCGAACTTGTCAACATCTCGAAGCCCGGAAATGACAATGGCCCCAATGCTGGCCAGATCATCATCCCGGTCTCTTTGGGTGGTGAGCAAATCGAAACGATCATGGTTGATATCAGCAGGCGCGAAGCTTCCTTGGTCACTGGAGCGGCGCTCCAAGGCGTCATGACGTCGCAGGCTCGCCAAGCGAAATACTCGAGAGGCGGCTGATGACTTTCACTTGGCCATCCGGCGTCATCGGCAACGTCCAAACTGAAACTCCAATTGCCCTTGGCAGCCCTCAAACAAGCCCTTTGACGGGAACAACGCAGGGCGGCGGATCGGCTGTTGTCATGTGGCAGTTGGGCCTAGAGTTCCCGCCTCAGACCAACCTTGCCAATGTCCGGGCAATCCGGAACATTTTGGCCAAGGCGAAGCAAGACACAGTGGCAATCCGGGTCCGCCAACCGGGCTTCACAGTTGGCTCTCCCGGAACAATTACCGTTGGCGCTGGGCATGTCGCTGGCACAAAGACCTTGCCATTGACGGGGATCGCAGGCGGCTTCGGCTTCTTGGCTGGCCAATTGATCTCGATCAACACAGGCGGGCGTTGGTATCTCTACACGCTCGATGCCGACAGCCCAGCAGGCGCGGCTTCCCGGACAGTGACATTGACCAGCGCAACTCGAGCGGCGCATGCCTCTGGCAACTCAGTTGAAGTTGCTGATCCTTGGATAGAGGGTTGGATTGAGCAGAACTCTTTGTCAGTCAATAATGCTGGCCACTACACCTTCTCGCTCTCCATCAAGGAAGCCCAATGACGATCCAGACGGCAGCACAAGGGCCTGCTCCCGAGTTTCTCGAGTTGGTGGAAATCTCTTATCCTTCTGGTATCGTTCGGATGCTCAAAGGGCCGGGGATCGTTGTTGCTCTTTCCAACACTTGGCCATCAGCGGATGCCACTTGGGGACAAATCTTGGCACTAGGCTCCCGCTCCGAAAGGGCTGGGGAAATCTCCAACCGGGATTTGACTCTCCGGCTCACTTCGGCAGTTCGATCTCAATTGTGGTATGGAGCAACTCGTTGGCCCCAAGTTCGGATTTGGGAAGCTTCTCGCGATCCCATCACTGGAGCGGTTGATGTTGCTGCTGATCCTTGGATTGGCTTCGTTGATGCGGTCGAGGCTGAAGATGGTTTCGATGGCAGCGTCACTTTGACTTTGGTTTCTAATGCTGCGATCCTTCGCGAGCCAGATGCCGGAGCATTGACCAGCACCACTTCGCAAAATCGCTTCGTCACAGGCGACACTGCTTTTGACTTCATCAGCGGTCCAGTGCGCGATCCCTTCACCCTCGAAGGAACAAACCCCGGCGGGGGATATGTTGACATGAGTGGTCTCAATGCATTGAAAACAAGATTTGGAATGAATTCGCGATGAATTACATGGAAAGAACTTTCGCAGCGCAAAAGATTTTTGATGAGTGGAACAATGTTCCTCTTGTTTGGGGATCGCTCGATTGCGCCAACTTGGCATCCCGAGCGGCAGAGATCATGATCGGGGAATCACCGATCAAGGATTGGCCAGCTTATTCGACTGAACAACAGGCTTGGAAGGCGATCCGGGCAATGGGTTTCAAGTCTCTCCAAGAGGCTGTTGACTCTTATGCGCAGCGCCTCGAAGGGCCTTTGTTTGCGATTGCTGGGGACATTGTTGCCATCAAATCGGAAAAAGAAAGGATGCCAGCATTGGGCATCTGTCTTGGTCCGGATGCAGTTCTTTGTTTCGCTTCGGACCTTGACGAAAAAGGCGAATTGGTCACTAATACTGCCCGAGCAAGACGGCTAGATATGCAGTTTGCAATTGATGCTTGGAGGATCGGATAGTGCCAGCAGCCGTTGCAGCAGCCGTTGCAGCATTTCAGACAGCAGCCGTTGCAGTTGCTACATCAGCAACTCTTGCAATAACTGGTTCTGGAGCAGCGGCTCTTGCTGTATCGAACTTTGTTGCTGGCATGGTCACTCTCGGGGCAGCAGGTGGAGGCTTTGCAGCAACGCTCGGAACTGCCGCTGGATATTCAGCATTAAGTTCTGCCCTTTCTCCGAAGCCAAAAGTCAGAGCATCAACAAGCCAACTTCAAACCAAAGTTGGCTCTGTTATGCCTCGAGCAATTATCATGGGGCGGACGGCTGTTGCCGGAACTCTCCTCACTCCAACGCCTCTCCAGTCCGGGAGAGGCAATGCTCTGGCCACCAACTTCTATGCCCTTTCGCATGCCGGGCCTTCGGGCGTTGTTGAGTCTGTCCAGTGGGGCGATGACACCGTCACCTTCGATGCTCAAGGGCAGGCCATCGGCAAATATGCCAACAACATGTGGCTCTTTCAAAAGAATGGCGACTGGAATCAAACCTCCATTTCCTTCGCGGGAACTCCGGGGATCAGCGCAGACACTCCAGCGGCATGGGACAGCACCAAGCGAGCGCGGGGATGCCTTGTTGTTGCGCTCGTGGTTCGATATGCGGCCAGCGTTCTGGCCAACAATATGCAGACGCCTTTGTTTGTGGTCGATGCCAATGCAGCAGTTCTTGTCGATCCCCGGACGGGATCGGCAGCAACGACTCAGGCCCAGCGGCGCAATCCGGCAGTTTGGGCTTATTCTTGGCGACTCGGGTGGTTTCAAAATAGTAGGCGCGTAATCGGCTTAGGCCAGCCAGCGAGCGAGATTCATACAGCGGGCTACGCTTATGCTGCGAATGTTGCGGATGCCAACGGGTGGGTGGTTTCTGGGGAAGCAACGACTGCTGATGACCGATACGCAGTTGAGGCAGCAATTCTTCAAGCTTGTGCAGCAGTCCCGGTGGAGCGCAGCGGACTTCAATCGGTTGTTGTTTCGGCGCTCCGCTCGAGCGTGGGCACTATCTCCAGCAACGATCTTCGAGCCAATCCGAAGTGGCGCTACCAAGTTGAGCAATCCTCTCGCCCAACAGCAATTCAAACCCGGTATCGCTCCGAGACAAACCGCTGGCAGATGGTCGAGGGAGCGGAAGTCACCGATGCAAGCTGGTTGGCAGAAGATGCGGGCCGGGAAAAGCGGATTGCGATTGAATATGCTTATGCTGGAGGCGGATCGGCTCATGTTGGCCATCTCGCGGCACTCGATGCAGTCAATGCTCGCGAGCCGATTATCTTCACTCTCCAGTGCAAGCAGCAGGCTCGATATGCGGGCTTCGTTGGAGATGCTGTAACCATTCAGTTGCCAGAGATCGGATTGTCATCTTTGAAAGTGACAATCCTTTCGCGATCTGTTCACTCGGACGGGACGGTTGATTATGAAGTCTTGACGGAAACGGACAGCAAATATGCCTTTGCTTCCGGGAAGACTTCTGTTGCTCCTTCCTTCACGCTCCAACCGGGCTTTGACATCTTCTCAGTTCCAATTCCGGATGCGGCAGATTGGACAGCGGTGGCGGCTCAAATCACCAGCGGCGCAACCTCGCTTCCGATTGTCCGGGTGACTGGCTCTGCTTCGAATTACAACTTTGCTTCGAATGTGGTGTTCAAAATCCGCCTCAACTCCGGTGGCTCGCCTTGGTTGGTCTCTGAAGACGCGCCTCCGGCAGCCAGCCAGCATGAGTTCCGGGGCCTGACCAACAACACCAGTTACATTGTTGGCATCTCCTATCGCGGCGTGACGGGCTTCGAAGGTCCAGTGCGGGAATTGGCAGCAGTCACAACCGGGACTTTTGTTGCTGGAGAGGCTGGTGCAGGGATCGGCGGCGCTCCAATTTTGAACAGTCAAGTTGCGGGCTTTGCCAACCAAGCCATCGACACTGAGTTCACTTACCCATTGCGGACTTGGACCAACAATTACACTAGCGGCGGCACTTGGACTTTTAGCACAAACACAACTGGGGGAGTTCGCTTCCTCCGGCGATCTTCGAGCAATGCTCCAGCAGGGTCGCAAGTTAACCTTGGCTCCGACCCCAACATGGCTTTTCCTTGCGAGCCGGGGCAAAGAATTGAGGCGTCGGTAACAGTCTCTTGGGTGAACATTTCTGGGGCCACGCTTTACGTCACTTGGTATGATGCCAATCGAGGTTACATCACTGACAGCGCGGTTGAGTTCACAGCAGTTAACGGCGCTTCAATCGGTTGGTTCGCAGTCGCTCCAGCCAATGCTCGATATGCGGGCTTGACGGTTGCAGGAAGCACAATAACAGCCAACATCGCAACTCACCTCGAGATTGGCAGGCCATTTGGGCGCGTCGCAACGGCTGAACAGGCTGTGCGCTCGCCTTATGTTCCCGGTCCTGTTGAACGCAATGCGAACCAAGGTGCAACTGTCGGCGCTGATTTTAAGTTCCCGGATGGCAACATCGCTCCGATTGGGCGCGTGGACAATGCTTATGTGCCGTTGGGCGAAAATCAGGTCATCAACTCCGATCTGAATCAAGACACCTCCGGCTTCGACTTTGCTGGATTAGGCGGCAGCAATTTAACTGGGACTGGAATTAGCGCAAGCGGCGGTCGCAACTTAGTCAACACACCGAACTATTTCGGTGCGCGCAATGTCTTCTGGACAACTGCTTCCGTGTCTTCTGGAAACTTTACGGGTGGCAGCTTCTTAGAAAGTTTCAGACAACTCGGCATCAGCGGGCCAACAGTTAGCAATCTTCGTCGATATGCAACGCAAGTCACCCCCGGCGAACGCATTTACTTTAATGCCAAAGTCGCTGTCCATGGGTTCACCAATGCCACCGTTGTTTGTAATTTCTATGATCGTGATGGCGCTTATCTGAGCAATGCTTCGGTAACTTCAAACATTGGCGATGGTCGATCAACTGGCCCTAACGGGGCATGGGGCCTTCCTGCAAACTTTGCATCGCTGGGCGATTTTGCGTTGGTTCCTGCCAATGCAGCATTCGCAGCGCTTTATGTTTATGGCATCAATTTGAATGGCGCTCAGTCATCCGTTTACACATTTACATGCGATTACTTTATTGCCAAAGTCAGCGCTGATCAGACGGTCCCGCCTGCCTACAATCCGGGGCCAGTCGATAGGGCATCAGACAGAACGGCGGATGCAGTGCCGATCCTCGAAGGCCCTGCATCAGTTTCATTCGATGTGGACGGGGCTGGGGCGCTTTCCCCCGGCTCACAAGTTCCTCGCACACTCCAATTCGTCCGGAAGCGGGGCAGCGTTGATGTTTCGACTTCTACCACTTGGTCAATCGTTTCCCCCGTCAATGTGACGCTCGGGGCGATCACCAACGGCGGAGTCAACATCACAGCGATTGCTCCCGGGAATTCTGCCTTCACAGTTCGTTCGGTGCGCGATGGCGTGACAATCGATCAATTGGTGACGGTGCAGAAGAACACCATCGCTGCTGGCGTGACTCCGCCGGACTTGGTAAAAGGGCAGATTGTTGATAACAACACGCTTGGATATGCCAGCAGCACATCTTGGACAACGCTCCTTTCGGTAAATTTGCCAAATTGCCCCGGTGGGTATTTTGAGACGGGTGGCTTTTATGCGCCTGCCTCAGCGACTGGAAATGTCAATGTTGAAGTTCGGTTGACGGTGAATGGCGTTCAAGTCGGATCGATCTTCACAGGCAAAGGGCTGGCAACCGGAGGAGTTCCAGAGTCACCAGACCTTAGCGATGTTCTTGGCCAGTTCCTTCCGATCTCGGCAGGCAACCGGACAATTGCTCTTCAATTCAGAGCGCCTTCAACAACCGGATCGATTGGCACAGCCAATGGTCAATTTGTCGTAAACGTCATACCAACAGCGTAACCAAGTCAAAGCACGCAGGAGAATAAAATGGGCAAAAAGAAACTTGACGGCAACACCACTGTTGAAGTCTATGAAAATGCGGATGGTTCGCACACCAATTTGGCTCGGGTCGGGAATGTTCGCAGCTCGCGAGAGTCATTCGAACTCAGCCCTGCTGACAACTCGAATTGGGATTTTTCAATCGGTGCTGGAGACATTGTTCTTGCTGGCGGCAGCGCTGGCGGGGCATCTTATAACTTCGCTTCGAAGTCTGCTTGGGCTGGCGGGAATGAAACCACCATTACCAGCAAAGAACGCTTCGAGATGCCTGTTGATCTAAGCTTCGGGGTTCACCTTTCCCAACGCACGCTCGGGCAGGAGTTCTCTGTTGAGTTGGTTGATGAAGGAGAGGAGTTGCCTCCATTCGCTGACATTGCCATTGCCTCGCTGAGCCAGACAACGACTGTTGTGACTGCCAACACCGTCACCGATCACGGGCTTTCGGTTGGCGATTGCATGGGGATCGCAGACAGCAGCGACTGCCGCTACAATTATCCATCTCTGGTCGTCACCGGGACGCCAACTCCCCGCCAAGTGACTTTGGCGGGCGAAGGTGCAGCAATTGCCTCTCTCACTCTCGGCGATCCTGCTGGAACAAAGGGCGTTCTTTATCGTCGGGAGCGGATGGGCCGGGCAAAGAATGGCATGTCGCAAATCTTCCAAAATGCGACTGCCACCAATGCAGGTCTTTACGTCCGCTCGGAAAAGGGCGATGTCCTGCCATCCGGCACCATCAATGGCAACCAAAGCGATACAGTCGGCACAACGGCTTCGGTTCAATCGATCAACTCCGCATACAATTATGCCTTCGATCCCACCACCGAGTTCTTCTTCTCGATGATGGCCAATGCTGTTCAGTGGTTCGATGTTCCAGTTGATTCGACTGCCCAACCAACTCCAAGACGGCGCCGGAGCAAGGTGGTTCCCGATCCGAAGGCAACCTACAAATTGCGCTTCCGGTTGACCAACAATCGCTCTTTGACGGGCATCAATGCTTCCGTCATTTCGGTTGTCAAGTCGGGATCAACAACGGCAACTTTCCGCACAAAGCAACCCCACGGGTTGATCACCGGAGACCTGATCAACTTCTATGGCTCGAACTCAAACATTGCTGCCGATGCTCCGAACTTGACTGCAGCAACCGCAGTCACTGTCAGCGATGCTAATACCTTCACAGCAGTAATTGGCTCGGGAACTTCCGGCAGCTTCTTCGGCGGCTATGTTGCGAAGATCAATGGCAGCATTTTAATGTCAGCCAACGGTGCATCAGCAATCACCGCAATCAACGCAACCCTAACAACACTTACCGATGGCCAACGCCAATTGGTGCTGACTGGCTCCGGCAACTGGACTGGCTTGTTGATTGGTGACATGGTCGAGGCAGCGGGCATCCGTTCTTCGATTGTTGATCCTGCGGGCGATCTCGGAGTTGATGGTTCTTGGATGGTTGCCAACATCGCCACCAACGTCTTGACCTTAGTTCCGCCAAAAGGCGCAACGGCATTCATCGCGGCACTTCCTGCTGACTTCGGCTTGACCGTTTGCGGCGGCGGGATCGTGAAACGGACTTGCTTCCGGAATAGCTTCGTTCGGATTTCGGACTTCGAGCGCCTCCGGGTTGAGATGAGTCCACGGCCATCCGGTGACTCTTATGCAGGGTTCCCAGTCAACGTTCAAAACGCAATCACTGCTGCAATCTCCGGCGCAATCACCGCAGTGACAACTTTGAGCAATGGCCAAGCGGCTCATGACGCAGTCATTGCTGGCTCTCCTCTCCGGGGCGGTGCTCGGGCGCTGTCAGCTAACTATCCGGCAGTGGCTTCGGGCGACACTGCTGACCTCATTTCAACTTTGGTCGGGGCGCTCATCACCAAGCCCTTCTCGATCCCAGAATTGGACTGGCAAGCGAGCGTTGCCTTGACAACCAACGTTGCCTCCGCACTTCAAGCAGCAGCAGGCGCAGGCCTGAAGCGATACACCACCGGAGTGATGTTCCAAAACAAACATGCCTCTGTTGCATCGGAAGTGCAAATCCTTCGGGGTTCGACTGTTATCTGGGGACCATTCTCATTCCCAGCTAACTCTCCTCCCTTCTTCTTGCCTCTTGTTGGCACTCCGCTTCAAACGGCAGCCAACGAAGCTCTCAACGTTCAAGCCCTAACAACCGGGTCCAACATCCAAGTCGCAGCTGTTGGCTTCACTGGTCCATAAGGAGAAATGAGAATGAAAGTCACACTTGAAAACAAGACTTGGGAAAATGGCACTTGGTTTTTGACAGTTCTTGTCGAAGATGGAAGTGGCACCCGGTCCGGTCCGCAAAACATTGAAGGCCCAGAAGGGATGACCGATGCTGCTTTGAAAGCAGCGGTGGCAGCCCTTTACGCTCCCACTGAATAAGGATCGGCCATGTCTATCGAGCAGATTAAAAGACAGCCCGAGCCAAGCCACCGGGACTTGATTAACTTCATTGGCGGGCGCTTCGATAGCATTGAGGCCCGGTTGGAGCGCGGTGAAAAACGCTTTGACCGGATCGAAGAAAAGATGCAAAAGGCGGATGATGTCCGCTCTGAGATGGTTGCTGAAATCTCAGCAGTCCAAGCTACAGTCTCTTTGATTCAGCAGTCCGCAAATTCTGCGGCTAATCCTCCTTGGTGGCTCGGGTGGAAACCTGTGGCCATCGCTCTCACCCTCGCTCTCTTCGCTGGGGCAGGGTTGACGGCGCTAGCCATCGCGGGCCTCGATATTGTTCCGAAGCTTTCGGCCATAAAGGATGCGATACAGCAATGATGGATGCCAGCTTTTATGTTGACCGTGGGTCTTCAAAAACAATCTCTTTCCCGGTCTTCACCAATGAGTCTTTGGTCACTCCGAAAAACTTGACCGGGGTGACTCTTCGCGCCTTCATAAAAGAGTTCGAAGGCGCTCCGGCAGTCTTGACAAAAGACTTGACCATCACCAATCCCCCATCAGCAGGGATCGCAACATTGAGTTTGACTCCGGCTGAAACGCGCCTTATCCCTCTCGGCAGGAAGCTTCAAGTTGAAGTCGAGATGTATGAGGGATCGGAAGAAACAACAATTGGCCGGGGATGGGTCTCCGGCTTCGGTGGCATCAACAGCGACAACTAGGAGTTCAAAATGATTCAGCTTTCCGTAACAGCGCGCAACAATCGCCTCGATGCAATCGAGACAACAATTGGCGCCTCACCAACCCTCGAAATCCGGACAGGCGCTCCTCCTGCGAACTGCGCAGCAGCGGACACTGGAACCCTTTTGGCTTCGATGACTCTTCCGGCTGACTGGGCAGCAGCAGCCTCCGGCGGGGTCAAAAACTTGCTCGGAACTTGGCAAGACCTTTCGGCTGATGCGGCAGGCGTGGCTGGCCACTTCCGGATCAAAGCCGGAGCAACCGTCCACATGCAAGGGATCGTGGGCATGAACACCGCCATCTCCACCAATGCTCTGACGGCGGCGAATGGCAATGTTCTCAACTTCGCTTCGACAACCGGGGTGGCAGTTGGCCAGTTGATCACTGGCACTGGGGTTCTTCCCGGCACCTTCGTCTTGGCCTTCACTGGCACAACCGTGACCATGTCTCAAGCAACGACTGCGGGCGTGGCCAACGCAACCTCCATCTCCTTCTCGGGCGACATGACGTTGGACAACACCAACATTGCTCTCGGGCAGCAGGTGACGATCACTGCAATGACCTTGACGGAAGGCGCGGCATAATGACAATTCTGGCCGATCTCATCCGGCAGACAACCTCCACCGCTGGGACAGGGACAATCACCCTTGGAGCAGCGGTGTCGGGTTTCCGGACAATTGCCGGAGCAGGAATTGCGGACGGCTCTTTTGTCTCTTATTCGTTATTTGACAATGGCAACTCCAACCGGGAAACCGGGACCGGGATTGTTGGGAGCAATGGAACAACGCTAACGCGCCTCTTCCGGGCCTCCAGCACGGGATCGCTTTTGAACCTTTCGGGTTCTGCGATTGTTGCCATTTCTCCCAATGCTGATGATTTCGATTTTGCCACCACTCTTTCGAGCGGCAAGATTTTCATCGTGATCCCCGGCTACAGCGAGTCGATGCACACGACTATCGGCGGCAACTTCCAAGTCATGGCAACGGAAGTTGGGCAGGTCGTTTCGCCAACCAACCTCTACACTCGAAATCCCCGGCGGCGCTCGAGTTCCACTCCTTCCGGCTCCGGCCAAACTTGCGGCTTCCGGGCGCGCAATGGCGGCAGCGTAACTCGGAGGGATATTGGCTTCCGGACGCGGCTGAGATTTGGCATTGGTGACACTGGCCCAACAGCGCGAATGTTTGTTGGATATGCGGCCAATGGCTTCCTCCAAGGCACCAATGCTGAGCCCAGCACCTTCACCGAAATAATTGGCATTGGTTGCCAATCGGGCGGCACCACTCTTTCTTGGTATGAGAATGATGCGAGCGGCACCGCAACCATGACGGCGCTCGGGACCGGATCGTTGGGCGGCACTGCGCCTTGCAACACTGCTGACACTGAGATTTATGAATTGACGATCTTCAATCCTCCGGGCGGAAATCCAATTCTGACTCTCCAGCGACTTTCAACTGGTGACACTTGGTCAAGAACAATAACAACCGATCTGCCAGCACTTACAACTGGCCTCTGCCTCCAATACTGGAGGAACACAGGTGCCACGGCTTCGATTGCCAACATCGACACATTTGGGATTGTGGAGGACTACAACGTATGACCTATGTTAGAATGGCTGATGGCCGTCTTCGTGGTCCTGATGGGGTTGTTTTCCCTTGGGATGAATCGGACCCAAGATTTGATGATTTCTTCAATTGGCTCGAGGCAGGAGGGACGTTGTTGGCAGCTGATGATCCTCTGCCGGAAGAAGTCCCAAGCCAGATAACAAATCGCCAAGCCCGGCAAATCCTCCTCCAGTATGGACTGCTGGATGAAGTTGAAGACCTCGTGTTGGCCTCCAACAACCGGGAGTTGAAAATTGATTTCGAGTTCGCAGAGAACTTTTTGCGCAACTCCAACTTCGTCTTGTCCTTTTCGGGACTGCTGGGACTCAGTGATGCTTTTGTTGATCAGCTGTTCATCGAAGGCTCGAAAAAATAAGGTGACTTGATGAGCCTTTCCGGATCAATTGGCGGAGCGCCTATTGGCGTTTTTGCGCTAGGGGAAATTGAAGCCGGAACAACGGGCGTCAATGGCAGCATCGCTGCCACCTTCAATGGGTTGTTCTTCGTTGCATCCGGGACCAATCGTGTTGCGGGATCGATCTCCGGCACTCTCCGCCTCTCCGGCACCCTTTCCGGGACCAACCGGGCTTCCGGATCGATTGTCAGCCAGTTGGGCTTCTCTGGCGCTCTCTCGGGCAGCAATCGGGCAGCGGGATCGATCTCCGGCGCTCTGGGTCTTTCGGGAAGCCTTTCCGGCAGCAATCGGGCGGCTGGCTCGCTCTCTGCTTTCTTCGGCACCCTTTCCGGAAACTTCTCCGGCGCTCTCGGGGCAACAACAACAGGATCGATCTCCGGTGCTCTCGGATTGTCCGGCACTCTTTCCGGGGCCACCCGGGTGGCCGGGAACATCACCCAGTTCCTGTCAACTCCGGCGGCAATCCTCTCTGGGGCCAACCGGGTGGCTGGCTCGATCTCCGGCGCTCTCTCTGGCCCAAGAGGGAATTTCAACGGCGCAATTGGAGCAACAGCCTCCGGCTCAATAACAGCCTTCCTCTCCGGACCAGTTTTAAGCGCCTCCGGTGGGGTTAGAGTTGCAGGGCAGGCGAACCTACACACAAGCCTCTCTTCGGCCATCCTGAGTGGGCGCTCAGCGATTGCGGGGCAATTGAGTTCCTTCTTCTCCGGCGTGAGAGGAGTTTTCTCTGGATCGGTTGGCGAGCAGGCGCTAACATTCGATGAAACGATCTTGTTGGCCGTCCCCAATCCTCAAGTCATCCCTCTGGCGATCCCGGATGTTCAGGCCATCCCTCTGGCGATCCCGGATGCCCAAACAGTTCCCCTATTAGCCAAGCCATAAGGAAAGACCATGACGAAGCCAGACTGGACAAATCGAGTTGCTGTTGTTCCTCCGAAGTTGCCAACCGGAATGTTGTCTCCGAACTTCTCTCTTGCGGAGTTTATCGAAAGCGACACCGCAACCCGGCTCCGCATTCGCAACGCTCCTCCTCCGAAAGTCTTGGCGCGGCTCTACAACACTGCTGCCGGGATGGAAGGTGTGCGGAGGGTTTTGGGCAACATTCCGATCCTTGTCACCAGCGGCTATCGATCTCCGGCGCTGAACAAGGCAGTTGGCGGCTCAGCCAACTCGGATCATATGGACGGGGATGCCTGCGACTTCAAAGCGCCTGATGCCGGAACTCCGCTGGAAATCTGTCATCTGCTCGTGAAGTCCGGCATCAAGTTTGACCAACTCATCGAAGAAGGCACATGGGTGCATATTTCGTTTGGGCCTCGGATGCGCCAGCAAGTCCTGACCATTCGCGGAAGAAAAGTGAAGCCGGGGCTGAGGCCCTTAAAATAGGAGCGAAAAAATGAAATACATTGTTGATCGGTTGAAGGAGCCCAGCAGCTGGGCAGGTCTCGGGGCGATCTTGGCGGTTGTTGGCGTCAATCTTGATGGCCAACTCCTCCAAGCTGTTGCGGGCCTCGGGGCAGCGATTGCTGGCCTCTTGTCCTTCTTCATCGTTGAAAAGGGCGAAGGCTGATGTGGTTCCGGGCGGCTTTGGTTCTTGGGATTATAGCTGCCCTTTCGGTTGCTTCGGTTCTCGCAGTTCGGCAGGTCAATGCGCACCTGAAGGAGTATGAGGGCCGGGGCAACCGGATCGTCCAGCTAGAGGAACAACTCCGGCAGGCTCGCAGCGATTTGCAGGCGAGGGAGGAAGCTGAGAGGTTGGATGCTCAAGAGGCGCTTCTCAATTATGAGAAGGCGGACTGGGCATGCACGAGAACTTTGAAGCGGGTTGCGGCGGGCTTGAATGTCGCTCCCATCGAAAAGGAAAGATTCATTCATGTTCAAGTTCCCGGCGAGTGCCCTGTTGTTGAGTTGCCTCCTATGTTCGGCTTGCGCCAACTCCAAGAAGCTGGAGCCGATCCCTCCCCCGAAGATTGAGGCCAACTGTCCGCCAGTCGCTGAGGCGGCAGTCCGTCCGGAGCCAGTGGCCCCGGAAGGCGCTTTCATCAATCAAGAGGGAAGGGATTGGTTCATCTTCGAGCACCTCCCTTGGGCGAGGGAAAATGCTCGAAGGGCTATCGAAACTCGTGAATGGTGTTTGAAGCGATAAAGCCTAAGGCAGAGCCAAACACGATCAAAAAGATGATGCAAAAAGCAATGATGGTAAAAATCTTCGTCCTGTCGCTCATGGCCGTCCTCCTTTCATCCAGTAGAGGGCTTTCAACAACATTGCAAAAAGCCAATAGACGGCCAACAGCGGCAGCCCAACGAAGACTTGAAGAAGGGTGTTGCCAACCTTCTCAATGAAGGTCGGGTGGCCCCGGCGCGATCCTCTCTTGCTCATGACAGTGCCGCTCCCAACAGAACGATGAGGCAAAAGAAAGCAGTGCAGGCGACGGCAGCAAGCATAAACTGCACAACAGTCATGTGTTCTTCGTCCATCACAAAGCCTCCTGCGACTGTTCGAAAAAGCGGCGGCAATATTCCACCGATCTTTTGTAGGCCCTTTGCTCCTCTTCGCTGAGGCGCTCAACTTCGAAGTCTGCCTCAGACTGAATGTCCAAGGCATCGCAGACGTCCTGCGCAAAATTGCGCCATTGGCAATATCGCATGTTGCCCATCACCTCTCCCCCTTCTTCATAGCGCGATAGAGCGCCTTGTTGCCCCGGCCTAGCCCGGTGGTGCGGACAACCCGGATGTCTGCCAACTGCGTCTTCGCGCAGAGCAGTCTCATCTTGGCCGCCAATTCAGTCCGCCAATCAGCAGCCAACTTCGCTGGCCAAATGGCGGAGGCGAGATCATCCAACGTTGCTTCCCGCCCCAACTCAATGAGCCGATCCCGCAACTTGGTCTCCTGATTACTTAGCTTCATCTTGATCCTCCAAAGCCTTTTTAAGAACATCGCCATGGCAAGCCAAAGGCGCGCAAAAACAAACCAAGTTTTTGCCTTTCAATTCTGGAAGCCTTTCCAAAAGGTCTTTCCGAATTCGCAAGTAGCGCTCATACTTTGAAACAACTTCTTCTCTTGTTCCGTCTGCGCCAATTTTGAATGGATTACCCCAAATGCTTCCACGTCCGATATAAACATCATTCGGAGTTTGAAGGTGGTGGTGTTTGTTGACAACCCTACAACTCTTCATAATCCCACTCCTCTGTTGTTCCTTTGTCGAGGGCATCCCGGATTTCGCCTATGGCCAATTCGGAGATGCCCTTTTTGCGTTTAAAGTTGCTCAGGATCATCTGGTCAATGATGCCGCCCTTGGCCACCAGATCGGTGTAAACGACTTGGCCGGAAGTCCCGATGCGCTGAATGCGGTATTCACTTTGCCACCTGTCAATGGCCCGGAAAGAATTGCTGTAGTAGATCGCATGGAGGCAACCTCCGGTTTGAAGGTTCAACCCGGTCCCTGCTGCCTGCGGATTGGCCACCAAAACTCGAGCGCCTCCAGAAGACAAGAAGCTGTCCAGCGCTGCCTCCCGGTCATTGGAGGAAGTCTCTCCGGAATAGAACACCGCTGGGATGCAAGCTTTGCCCAAGGTCTCGCGGATTAACATTGCATCCATGTTGAATCGGTGCCAGACAATCGCCTTCCCCGGATAAGCCTCCAAGACTTCAAGAAGCGCCTCCGCTCGAGGGTTCTTGTCTAAGATGCGAGTTCCATCTTCCTTGACGTGAAACCCACAAGCGACTTGCTGCATGCGGAGAAGGGCAACAGCCGCCTCCACCATCTTGTCTTCGCTCGAAGTCTGCATGCCCTCCCGGATTTGCCGGATCAAAGTCTTCTGCTCAAACGTCAGATCGAAGGTCCACCGCCTCCGGTTGGGAGGAAGGAGGCCCAATTCCTCTTGGGTGGCGCGGAAGGAAAATGGATCCACCTTCGAACGGAAGCGGGCCATGTTCTTCGATCCCACAACACTCTTTCCCTCAAAGCCTCCCATGATGCAGAACTCAGTTTGGAAGGCTCCCTTATAGTTGATGCCCAAGATGTCCGGATCGAGCCACTTCAACTGGGCCCATTCATCCGTCAAGTCCTTGGCAATTGGAGTGCCAGTCATGGCTATGACCTTCTTCGGCGCTGCCAACTTCCTCAGCGCTGTTGCTGCTTTGTGGCGGGCGCTCGAGGCAGTTTTTATCTCTTGGGTCTCATCGCCAATGATGACGATCCTCCCCCGGTGCTGCTTCACGAATTGCTCAGCGGCGGCGAAGCCCTTTGGGAACTTGATGGCATCCCAGTTGATGGCTCGCCAGATGCACTTCTCCGGAGCCAGAGCCTTGCTGCCCTTCACATCAACAAACTTCGCCCCATTCCAATAGGCCCCCTCCCAAGGCGCTCCGAAATGCTCCGGCACCTGAGAGGCGATCCACTGACGGTGAACACCCTTCTTCGAAAGGACCAACACAGCATCAATCCTCCCGGCTGACCAAAGTTCGCCAACCTCATCGATCCCGGTCTTGGTCTTCCCGGTGCCTTGCTCCATCAGAAGGAAGAAGGCAGGCTTCCCCTGGCTCTTGTCCATCGCCCGCTTCTGGTGGTCCATAGGCGGGAGTTTGGTCCGGTATGGAGGACGCGCTGAGGGAACATCAAAATCAGCTTCCTGCCCCAGCGCTGCGTGTTCTATCACCATGTCCGGATAGAGGGCCTTGAGCCGGGAGACATTCGCCTCACTCGGATTGATGATTACGCCTGCTCCCTTGGGGAGCCACTGCCGATCTCCTCCGAGAGAAGGAGCGGCGATGAAGAGATTGGATGCCGGGCCAAGAAGTCGGGCAGTCTTTTTGTCAGCAGCGATGATCAGTTTCATTGGAATAAGTTCTCCTGCTTTCCCCAGAAAAGAAAGCCCTTTGTTTGCGTTTTGGCAAAAGGTTCCAAATTCGCTTTTTTTTGAGATTTCACAACTCCGGGGAGTTAAGTCCCGGCCTTCTTAGGTTCTCTTTCCTTACTTGTCCTTTCTTCTCTGTTAGAAAAAGAAAAGAAATATTTAGTTTAAGAGACTTAATTGGGCGGAGTCATGAAATCCCAAAAAAAAGCGAATTTGGAACCTTGGGGGAGGATTGCTCCTCCCCGGCTCTTATGCAGCCAATTCCAACAGGGTTCGCTCAACTTCCAACTTCTGGCGAGCGCGCTGGCCCATCCATGAGTTGAACATGCGAGTTCCGTTGTTCTGGCCAGCGACGTGATCAGCCCAGTGGGTCACCCCGTTGAGGATTGCCCAACCAGTCCCTTCAATCTCCTTCTGGCCCGGAGCGGTCCGGATCGAGTGGAGGAGGGCTGTCAGGGAGTTGGGGAGCAAGTCCTCATTCTCGATCATCTCGTCATCGAGTTCTGGGAACATCGCTGGGCGGATGACGTTCTTCATCGCGTCTTCGATGCTGATCTTGAATTTGGCCAAGGTCTTCGCGGAGCGCTCGGCAATCGCCAACTGCTCATGGGCATTGCCCACTGCTTCCTTCGCTGCCTCAACGTTGAAGTCGCTCAGGTGGTTCTGCCGATACTCAACCCCGCCAGCGGCTTCCGCCATGGCCATCGTGTTGGCACAAACAACCCGCACAGTTGTTGTCCGGATTGTGATGGCAGAGCCAACAACGTTCGGGCTGGTGATCAGCAGGTAGCCATTCACTCGATCTCCCCGGCCAACTTCGAAGTCGTGCTTGAGGCGAGCGAGGCCCCAGATGACTTTCCCATCCCGGAGGCTCCCGGCTGTCTCGAGGGTTGCGGCTCCGGCCTGCACATAGTTGTGCATGAACCCGAGAGTGTCTGCTGGTTGGAGAGGGCGCCATGCCTTCCCGCTGACCGCCATGATCCGGTTGTCGCGGTCCCGCACCCATGCCTGCTTGTCGGATATCGCTGTGCGCGCTCCGCTCTCGGAGATCGCCTCAATCCGCTGTGGGACAAGACTCCAGTCCAGCCCAGCAGCTTTGAGCATTTCCTCAACTGATGCATCTGGATTGATGTTCGCTCCGAGGCCATGCCAAGGAACTTCATTTGCATAGGCCATTGTTTCGACTAGGTGACTCATTTTCATTTCTCCATTCGGCTGGCTCATCAGCACCGGGAAGCCATCCCGGCGGACCGGGCTTGCCCGGTTTCGCCTTTAAGGTGTGTTGCGAAGGTATTTGTAGTTTGGGCCCTTGCCGATCCTTTCATAAAGGGCACACTCCTTTTTCTCGGGCAAATAAACTCTTACCAACTTGACGTCAAAACGCATGTTCTTGATTTGATTGTCGCATGGTCCACCAATCAACTGGATCGTCTTCATTTCGCCTCTCCTTGGCTGGCTCATCAGTTCCGGTAGCCATTCCGGAAGATGGAGGATCGATCCTCCATTTCGCCTTTCGTTACTCCCCAACCTTGAACCAGTTCATTTGAAGGCAGCCGCTGACTGCCCGCATGCGGATGCCCGGCGCTGTCTTCAGTTCTTCGAAGGTCACGCCGGGGTTGGCCCGGACGTATTCGAAGGTCTTCCAAGCGCCATTGCCAGCCCGGAAAGGGTTCTTGTCACCGTTGATGAAAATCTTCCGGCTCCCCTTGCTGCTCGCTTTCGGAGCCTTCGGGGCTGGGGCTTCTTCGGCCACTGGCTCAGGTTGCTCTGCTGGAACCTCTCTGGCAGGACCATCAGCCAAAACAAAAGCCTTGCCTTTCAATGCTTCGGCAGTTGCTTTGACAAAATCCGGTTTCGCCCAAACGATGACAAAGTAGCCTCCATTGGCAGCTTTTTCAGCCTCAACATCTGAGGAGGGATAGTCAACGAAGCCATCAACCATCAACTTCTTGACAGCCTTGATTGCGTTTTCTTTGCGAGTCCATGTCTGGCTTGCGGTCATTCTTAAAGTTTGGATAGTTGTCATTTTCAAATCTCCTTGGCTGACTCATCAGTTCCGGTAGCCATTCCGGAAGACGGCGATTGCTCACCGTTTCGTCTTAAACGATCTTCAACCAACTGGTCAGCCGCCTCTATTCTTGGGAGGCCCGTCCCGTGCTCCCGCGTCACCGCGTCGGCAAAGACTTTATGAACCATTCAAGCAAAAAAAGAAAGCCCTTTTTTATAAAAAGTGAAAACTTTTACTTTGAATAAAAACAACGACTTAGGCCAATCCGCAAGAAAAAGTTCAAAAAAGGCAGCGTAAACCCTTTTCTGTCGGATCGATTTCAGACAGAAGAAAAGGCCCCGGAGACAACCGTGGTTTGACAAAGGAAAATTGACAATGAGCAAAAGTAATCTGCCAGCGAAGGCTTTAACATCAACAGCCCTCGCAACCAACTCCGCCAACGACTTCTCGGACTTCGCTGGCCTTGGGATGGAGTCAGTCAAGAGCACTGACATTCTTGTTCCCCGCTTGGGCGTGCTTCAAGCCCTCTCTCCCCAAATCAGTTCCCGGAAGCCGGAATACATCCCCGGCGCTGAAGAAGGCAACATTGCCGATCTGGGTGTTGGGGAAGTCTTCCCGGATGGCGTCTTGTTCCTCCCGGTCCTTTATCGCAAGGACTATCTCGAATGGGCACCTCGCTCCAGCGGGAAGGGATTGCAGGGCATCCACTCCGATCCGGAGATTTTGTTGCAGTGCACTCCCGATGAGCGCAACCGTCCGATCCTCCCGAATGGCAACCTCATCTCTGAGACAGCCCAGTTCTTTGGCCTCAACCTTTCGGCTGGTGGGCGTCCGTGCTTCATCCCGATGTCCGGCACTCAATTGAAGGTTGCCCGGCGCTGGATGCTGGCAGCCACCAGCGAGAAGCTGACGCGCTCGGACGGCTCGCAGTTCTTGGCTCCGCTCTTCTATCGGACCTACCAGCTGACCACTGTGCCAACCTCCAACAACGATGGAGAGTGGTTCTTGTGGAAGGTCACTCCGCACCTCGCCCTGCCCGATCTCCCGGCGGATGGCGGCGATTGGAGAGGCGTCAAGGAGATGGCTCTCAAATTCATCAGCCAGCTGAATGCGGGCGAATTGAAGGCGGATCACCAGCGCGATGAAGCTGTTGACAGCGGCAATGAAGGGGCAATGTAGTGGACGATTTCGATCTTGGCCCACTCGCTTCGGACTCAGCGTTGGAGCAACTCGGGAAAATGGCCCGAGAAGCTATGGCGCTCTCCGAAGCGATTGACCGGATGGAGATGGACTTGAAGGGCGCGAAAGCTGCCCTTCACACCCTCCGGTCCGAACGACTGCCAACGCTCATGGCGGCAGTCTCGATGGATGAAGGCACCTTCGATGGCATCAGCCTCAAGGCGAAGGACTTCGTCAGCGGCTCCTTGACGAAGGACCCAGAGAAGCGCGAGAAGGCCATCAACTGGCTCGTAGCCAATGGTGCTGGCGGGCTGTTGAAGACGGTCATCACTTCCTCTTTCGGGCGCTCCGAGAAGGAAGAGGCGGAACGGGCGCTGGCGCTCCTCAAAGAAGCCGGGATTGCGGCGGATGCTGAGATGACAGTCCATGCCCAAACCCTTTGTGCCTTCGCTCGCCAGCGACTGGCGGATGGCGAGCCTCTCGAGGCGGACTTGCTCGGGCTGTATGTCGGGCGGGTTGTTGAGATCAAGGAGAAGAAGTGATGGGCTTGGGAAATCTCCCGGCAGAAGTCGCTGCCAGTTCGGATGCAGTGGCGCGCTATGCCGCTCGCAATCCGGACGCGCCTCACCGGATCAACATCGCTGAGCAAGGATTGGCCTACGATCCCGCTCAACGGAAGGTTGGCATCACTGTTGTTGGGGCGGGAATGGCTGGCCTCTTGGCAGCGGCCATGCTCCGCAACCAATGTGACAAGGTCGTTGAGGCAGCGGAGGAGTTGCCCAACAATCACTCCGCAGTCTTGCGCTTCCGCAGTTCGGTGGTGGCGGACACGCTCGGCATCCCTTTCAAGAAGGTGAAGGCGCTGAAGGCCACTGAGGCTTGGCGCAATCCGATTGCGGATGCTGTTGCCTATTCGCAGAAGGTCACCGGGATCGCCACTGCCCGCTCGATCCTTTCGGCCAATGGTGCGGCAGAGCGCTTCATTGCTCCTCCCGATCTTGTCAGCCGCATGGCAGAGTTGGTCACTGCTCCAATTGAGTATGGCTCGCCTTTCCCATTCTGGATTGGCGATCTTCCAGGGCCAGTGATCTCAACGATCCCGATGCCGATCTTGGCGAAGGCTCTCAACTATCCCCGGCTGGACAAGATGGACTTCCGCTCCCGGTCTGGGGTGAACGTCATTGGTGTTGTTCCAAGCGTTGATCTTTATGCTTCGCTTTACATCCCTTGTCCAGACTCATATGCCGCTCGGATTTCGATGACTGGCAGCCGGGTCATGATCGAGGTTTATGGCAAAGGGATGGACAAGCTTCTCAAGGCAGACCAGCAAGGCAGGACTGACTTTGTGCGAAACTGCCTGAGGTCCCTTGGAATTGAAGAAGCGGAGTTCTTCAACGTTGCGGTCAAAGAGCAGCAATATGCCAAAATTCTTCCGATAGACGAAGGTGAGCGGAGGCGCTTCATCATGTGGGCCTCCGAGCGCAACATTTATTCGCTCGGGCGCTTCGCCACTTGGCGCCCCGGCCTCCTTCTCGATGACCTTGTCAATGACGTCCGGGTCATTCAACGACTGATCGAAGACAGCGGCGCTTCCTATCCGCACAGAAAAAAGGACTGAAAATGAAAGTCGATTTGATTGACTACACCGGATGCGGATCGAAAGACCCAGCCCGGCATGCCGCCAACGTCTTGGTCTTCACCAAGCAGACGCGGCTAGAGATGGTTCCCGGCCTGATGACTCAGATTGAGGCTTGGTCCGAAGAACGGATCATGAAGGAACTCGAGTATATGGCCAATACCATCCCTTCTTCTTGGGAGTTTGTCCAGTACACCTTCCTGATCAATGGGGTGAGCAGGGCCTTCACTCACCAGTTCGTTCGAACCCGGACAGGCTCCTATGCGCAACAGACGATGCGCGTGCTCAATGTCTCCGGGTTCGATTACATCACCGGACCAACGATCAACAGCGACGTTGATGGCATAATTCGCAACACCTATCAAAAAGCGATGCGCGATGTTGGTTATGCATATGATCAGATGATCATTGCCGGGGCGGCAATCGAAGATGCGCGAGGCATCCTGCCAACCAACATCTGCACCAACATCGTGGCCAAGTTCGATCTCCGGACGCTGGCCGACACTGCCCGGAAGCGAGCCTCCTCACGGACTCAGGGCGAGTATCGCGATGTCATGGACGCAATGCTCAAGGAAGTTCTCCGCGTCCATCCTTGGGCCAGTCTCTTCCTCAACCGGACCTTCGATGTCGCGGCGAAGGAGTTGGAGGAGTTCCTTTCGGAAGTGACTTCCGGCAGCGTCAAAACTCGCATGTTGAAGCTTCTCGATCAGATGAGGGCAACGGCATGAGAGTGATTGTTGATCTCGATGGGACGCTGTGCGACCATCGCCACCGGGTCTCCGCTGCGATTGACGGACGATGGGATGAGTATCACGCTGGCATCCCTGATGATGCTGTTCATTCTGATGTCGCAGACGTCATCCGCGTCTTTTGGGAAAATGGCTATGACATTATCGCCTGCACTGGGAGGCCAGTTGCCTATCTCGGAAAGACGATGGAGTGGTTGTTGCGTCACAACATCCCGGTTGATTCTTTCGTCATGCGTCCGGAAGGCGATTTCCGGCCTGACCATCAGGTGAAGCCGGAGCGCCTCGCTGACCACCTTGGCCTCGCTTCTCCGGAGGAGTTGGCGAGCGCCGGAATGATAACTGTCATTCTCGATGACCGGGACAAGGTTGTTGAGGCTTGGCGCAATCTCGGATTGCCATGCTGGCAAGTCCGAATGGGGGATGTGTGATGGAAGAAGTCAAATCAGTTGGCGACATGCTGCGTGAGTCCGGAGACGTCTTCGATCAACGCAATGCACTCTACGGCGACAACTACAAGCGCTTCGGGCCAATCGTTGATGCGCTCTTTCCAGTTGGGGTGGCTCTCGGAGGTCCCAGCGACTTCCGGCGCTTCGGAGTGTTGGTTCAAATCATCTCCAAGCTTTCCCGTTATTGCGCCAACTTCGCAACAGGCGGGCATGATGATTCGCTCTTGGACCTCGCCACTTATTCGGCTATGCTCCGGGAGTTGGACCAAGAGCGTGCAGCATGGCTTAATTCGGAAGCTGGACCTCCAAACCCCCAAAGAGGGAAATCGGCTCGCGCCTTTGATCCCAACTTTGATCCTGATGTCCCATTCTGAGGCCCGGTCATGAAAACTCTTTATTTCGACACCGAAACAACTGGGCTGATCGCCAACTCCGCAGTGCCGCTCGAGAAGCAACCTCGCATTATCGAGTTCTGCGGGCTGTTGGTGGACGATGAGTCCGGAGAGATCATTGATCAAGTTGACACCTTGATCAACCCCGGCCAACCGATCTCGGAAGAGATCGAGCGGATCACCGGGATCAAGCAGGCGGACCTCGTTGGCCAACCATCCTTCTTTGAAGTCTCTTCAAAGATTGCCTTGCTGTTTTATGATTGTGATCAGGCTGTTGCCCACAACATAGCTTTCGATTGGGCAATGATGCAGAATGAATGTGCGCGACTTGGAAGTGAATTAATCTTCAAGCCAACTGCATCAAAGGTCTGCACTGTTGAGGGATCGCTGCACCTCTTTGGGCATCGCCTCAGCCTGACGGCGCTCTATCAACACCTCTTCGGGGAAGCCTTCACGGGCGCTCACCGGGCGAGAACAGACGTTGAGGCACTCATGAAGTGCCATCGCAGACTTGTTGAGTTAGGGGAATTGTAATGGTGCGCATTCGCACAGGCTATAGCTTTCGGACAGCAGCAGGCGAGATCGGCCATGTCCTCAATCGGCTGGAGAAGGCCCTCCCGCTGAAGGTCGCTCCGATCACGGACCGGGCCTCAACCTTCGGTTGGGTGAAGTGGGAAGCGGCAGCGAAGAAGATGGGATGGCGTCCGGTCTTCGGAGTGGAGTTGGCTGTCACGCCTTCAATCAATGCGAAGAAGCCCATTGTTGACTATTGGACCTTCTTGGCTCGGGACTCAGTGGAGCCGATCAACAAGCTGGTAGAGCGCGCAACTGCTCAGTTCCGCTATCAGCCGCTGTTGACTTATGCGGATGCCATGGAGGCTCGGGGCGTCTTCCGGATCGCGGGCCATGCTGCCCTTTTCGATGAGTTCGACTGCCCAGATGGCCACACCTATTATGGTCTCAGCCCTGGCTCCGCCAAAGGCCACATTCGGAGGGCCACTGAGAAGGGCCTAGCATCGGTTGCCACCAGTGACAATTTCTATCCCGCTCCGGAGGATAGGGCGCTGTGGGAAGTGTTGGTTGGCCGGGGAGCCTTCACGCAATCCTATGACCAACACATTCAAACCGATTGGGAGTGGATCGAGTCAGTCCGGGGAAAGGTTTCCGATGATGCCATTGAGATGGCCCTGAACAATCGGAATGCTCTTTGGCGGCACAGCACAGCCCAATTGCTGAGCGCTGACATCATCCATCCCGAGCGGCCTGCCACTCTTCGGGACATGTGCATTGAGGCGGCTCCCGGCCTCGGGATTGATCTTTCCGATCCGGTCTATGGGGAGCGGCTCAACCGGGAGTTGAACCTCATCGCTGAGAAGAACTTTGAAGACTATTTCTATCTCGTGGGGGATGCCTGCCGCTGGGCAAGGAAGAACATGGCCGTTGGTCCGGCGCGTGGATCCAGTTGCGGCTCTCTGGCCTGTTACCTTCTCGGCATTACCACTGTTGATCCGATCCCCCATGGGCTGATCTTCGAGCGCTTCATTGACGTCAATCGCTCGGACCTGCCAGACATTGACATCGACTTCTCGGACCAAAATCGGCACAAGATGTTCGATTACATGCGGCAGAAATATGGCCCAGAGCGGGTGGCCCGGCTCGGAGCAGTCTCGATGTTCAAAGGGCGCTCCGCCCTTCAAGAAGCCGGGGCGGCGCTGAAAATCCCTCGTTGGAAATTGGATGCTGTTGTTGACTCCCTCATCGAGCGGTCTTCCGGCGACAGCCGGGTCAATGATTCGCTTGAAGACACGCTCCGAGAAACTCCGGCCGGAACGAAACTCTTGACAGAACACCCTCAAGTATTGATTGCCTCCCGGATGGAAGGCCATCCCCGGCATTACACCCAACATGCGGCGGGCGTTGTTGTTGCGGCGGAGCCTATCACGAAATACGTGGCAGTCGATGGCCGGACCAATGCCATCATGGCGGACAAGTATGATGCGGAAGGGCGCTTGGGCCTGCTCAAGATCGATGCCTTGGGCCTCACCCAGCTTTCCGTCTTCGAAGATGCATTGGCGCTGATCGGCATGACGATGGAAGACCTCCAACGATTGCCACTGGACGACCAGCCTGCATTTGATGTTCTTAACAATGGGCATTTCGCGGGCATCTTCCAATGGAATGGCAATGCCCTTCAATCTCTGACGAAACAAATCAAGGTTGATCGCTTCGACGACATCGTCGCCATTTCCGCCCTCGCTCGCCCTGGTCCACTCGCCACTGGCGGTGCAACCCAATGGGCTAAGCGCCGGATGGGCGGCTCTGCTCCAACAGATATGCATCCGCTCTTGGCAGAATTGACAAAAGACACCTATCACGTGGTGATCTACCAAGAAACTGTGATGACCATCTGCCGCTCCATCGGCAACTTCTCTTGGGCAGAGACTGCTGAAATTCGGAAGTTGATGAGTAAGTCTCTTGGCAATGAGCGCTTCGCGATGTTTGAGGGGAAGTTTGTTGAGGGCGCTGTCAGCAACGGGATGCCAGCCGAGACCGCGAAGCAGATTTGGGACCAGATCAACACTTTCGGCTCGTGGGCATTCAACAAGTCGCATGCTGTGGCATATGGATACATCAGCTATTGGTGCTGTTGGCTCAAGGCCCATCATCCTTATGAGTTCGCAGCAGCAACTCTCACCCATGAGTCCGATCCAGACAAGCAGGTCCAGATGCTCCGGGAACTTCATTCGGAAGGCATTGGTTATGTTCCTGTTGACAAGAACCTTTCGATCAACAAGTGGACGACTGGGGAAGTTGATGGCCGGAAAGTTCTGGTTGGTCCTCTCAGCACTGTCAAGGGCATCGGGCCAGCGCTGATGAATCAGATCATCGGGTGCCGGGCGCGAGGCGAACCTCTTTCGCCCAAGGCGGAAAAGCTATTGACCAGTCCGGTGACAGAGATTGATTCTCTGACGCCGATCGCTGATGCAATCCGCAGGCTGATGCCCGATCCCAGCGCAAGGAACATCAACACTCCTCCAACGCCGATCGCCAAGATCTTGCCATCTTCAGAGCCTTACGAAGTCTTGGTCTTCTGCACCCCGCTGAAGATCAACCCTCGCGACGAGAACGAAGACATCAACATTCAGAAGCGCGGCGGCGCTCGCATAACAGACGGCAAGAATTTGTTCTTGCAAGTCCGCATAGCCGATGACACTGGCAAAACAATCGCCAAAATCAATCGTTTCAACTATGAGCGCCTCGCTCCTCAGATCATGGAAAAAGGGCGCATAGGCTCCTCCCTTTGGGCCTTCAAGGGGAAGGTTTACACCGTTGGGGACAACTTCACAGTCCTCTCAGTAACTGCAGTTCGCTACATCGGAGACATGGAACAGTCATGATTAAAGTCGTCAGCCTCACAGACATTGCATCCGTCCGGGATTACCTCAACCGGGTTGGGGCGGAGCCTCGCTCCTTGAAGACGGCAGTGGTGAAGGAGCACCGGGGGAAATATTGGACGGACGTTGCTGTCATTCGCTTCGGCTCGAATGGTGCAATTGATTGCTCCTCCATGGAGCACGGCCCAACGGAAACTGAGCAGGCCCTGATCATGGCCGAATGGACAACCGTTCAATTTCCAACGATCAAGCTGCTGACAGAAATCATTGATCCGCCAGAGATGATGCGCAACGCTCCTCCCCAGAACGTCTTCGAGTTCCGGGACATTTCCGGGCAACACATCATCATGGTTCAAGTCCGGCAAGACTCACCCACCGGGAAGGCTTATGTGCCTTGGACGTATTGGGATGACAATCGGTGGCGCTCCGCTGAGCCGGACGGGGAATTGCCGCTGTGGGGCCTCGATCAATTGCGGGCGCACAAGACAGTCTTCATCCACGAAGGAGCGAAGGCAGCGCGATATTGTCGGTGGCTCGCGGAAGGCGCTTCTCCCGATGCCCAGAAGGCGCGGGCGGCTCACCCTTGGGGAGCGGAAATGGTTGGGGCGGCGCATGTCGGTTGGATCGGGGGAGCGCTTTCTCCCCGGAGGACGGATTGGAGCGCGCTCTCTGCTGCCGGGATCGAGCGGGCCTACATCGTGGCTGACAATGATGTTCCGGGGAAGCGGGCGGTGTCTTCGATCTCGCAGGCCCTCCGGGTGCCCACCTTTTCGATTGAGTTCAATGGGCGGTTCAAGCCTAGCTTTGATCTGGCCGATCCCTTCCCCAAGGAGATGTTCACTGACATTGCCGGGCAGCAATTCTATTGCGGACCTTCGCTCCGGGAACTGACGCAACCTGCCACTTGGGCCACTGATCAACTCCCCAATCCCGCCGGGACCGGACGGCCAACCACCGTCCTTCGGGAAAGCTTCGGGCAGATGTGGGCCTATGTTGAGGAGGCTGATGCATTCATCTGCACAGAGATGCCGGAAATCCTCCGGAGCGAATCAGTCTTCAACAAGATGGTAGCAGCATTCAGCCACGTGACAGAGACCAGCCGCCTCTTGTGCAAAGCCTACAAAGGGCGCTCTGCTCGCCTCTGTTATCGCCCAGACCAGCCCGCGCGCCTCATCGATCACCGGGGAGCCAATGCCATCAATCTCCATGTTCCCGGAAACGTCAAGGCTTCCCCCGGCGATCCTGCCCCATGGCTCGAGTTCCTGAATTACCTCTTCATCAATGATGCGGAGCGGAAGCAAGTTGAGCGCTGGTGCGCCACCATCATCGCCAAGCCGGAGGTCCGGATCAGCTTTGGGCTTCTGCTCATCTCGGAGATGCAGGGCGTGGGCAAAACAACGCTCGGATCGGTGGTGCTCGCGCCTTTGGTCGGGACGCACAACGTTGGTTATCCCTCCGAGAATGACATCACCTCGCCCTTCAATGATTGGGTGGCGCATAAGCGGCTGGCCATCGTCAATGAGATTTACTCGGGATCATCTTGGAAGGCATATCACTCGCTGAAAAGCACGATCACGGATGCCGAAGTCATGGTGAATCAGAAATACATGCGGCAATATGTCGTGGACAATTGGTGCCACATTCTCGCCTGCTCGAACTCCACTCGCGCTCTGAAGATGGAGATGGATGATAGACGTTGGTTCTATCCCGAAGTGACTGAGGTGCCTTGGGCCGGGGCGAAGTTCTCGGACTTCCGGCGGTGGTGCGCTTCTGGCGGTCTTTCGATCATCAAGGCTTGGGCCGAAGCCTATGGCGACTATGTTCACCCTTCCGAGCGGGCGCCCATGACTGAGCGGAAGCGGGAAATGATCGAAGGCTCCCGGTCGGAGGCCCAACGGGCTGTGGCCTCTCTTGCGGAGCAGGCTATTGAGCGCGGAGGGAAGATCGCCCTAGGGACCAAGGATGTTGTAGGGTGGGCCAGAAGTGGGGTGCAGGGGCGGATTTTTGAATCTGACTACGAACTCCGCAAGACCATGGTGGAATGTGGCCTCCGGGCTTGGCCTAAGCGGATTAAGGTAGGCGGCTGGCTTCAACACGCAGTCATGACCGAAGAACTTTTTGACGCTTGCCAGCGCGTGGAAGACCCCGGAGCGCTGATCCGGGAGCACCTTTTGAAAGCGGGCGATCTTGCCCCGGCGGAAATGTGAGGAGGCTCTTGTGAAGAAGATCGGCACCCTGAAATACCTTAATGATGAAAGAGGTCCAATCCCAGTCATAACTGTTGGCGGCTTCCGATTGCCAATCAGCAAGTTTAGCTATGAAACCGGAGTTGGCCAGATCGGGACAATCTCGATTGAAATGCCAGCCAGCATGTTCGAAATGGAGGAAGAAGACGATGGAAAATCTTAATTTGCAAAAGGGCGATGTTGTCCGGATCAAGGAATTGATCGTTGATCAAGCTGCAGCGCCAAATGATTCTATTTTTGCTGCTTCTTTCGAGGGCTCTTCTGAGGTTTGGTTCATTCCGATGGAAGGGATTGAAGAGGTTGTCTCCCGGTCCGAAACTCCCGAGCAGATGGCTTCCCGCCTCTCCGGGGAGTTGAGTGTGGCACTCCGCACGCTGGAGGCCAAGAGTGCGGAGTTGGAGGACTATCGAACCCGGAAGGAAGCCACCATCCGCCAACTCTTCGCTGCCAATCAGGAATTGACCTTCCGGGCGCAGGCTTTGGAAGCCTCTTTGGCAAAACTCGAGGCTTTTCACGCACAGGCTCCGGCGGCAGCGCCAAAGGAAGAAGCGCCGGAAGCGCCTTGGTATCCTCCTCAGCAGGAGGGATATGGGCCTTGGATCGAAGGGCCTCCGCCTTTGGACTGGAAAGGGCCTTTTCAAATTGTGAGTGAATCAGAGCGGAATAAGGATTTCCATTATTCAAATGCAATTTGTTGGTGTCCAGAAGACTGGCAAACCGCAGTTGCGCATTGCTTTCCTTTGGAGGAGGAGTGATGGCAGACGAAGTCATTCTCAAATTCTCTATTCATGCCCGGCCTTGGTTCCGGCCAATCCTCCGAAGCGAAAAAACAGGCGTCATTCTTTTTTGCGCCTTGCTTCTTTGGGCACTGCCAACAAGTTGGATGTTTCAAGCCAAATCGGAAAGGGTGAAGTGATGTCCTACTTCAACTGCCAGTCTGAGCACACTGCTCGGAAGCCCCATTGTTGCGACTTCTGCTCAACTGCCATCGAGAAAGGCGAGCGCTACTCCCGGACTGTCCACAACCACGAAGGGGATTTCATCTGTTGGAAAGAGCACCTCGATTGCCGGGCAGCTGGGACGGCATGGATGAGGTTGACGGGCGAAGACTTCTATTATCCTCTTGCGAGCATGGAGGATGAAGATCGGGATTGGCTCAAGGAAGAGTTTCCAACGATCTTCGAGAGGCGCTCAAGGATCAATCCGATTGTGGAGGCATTGTGATGTCAGAAAAAGACTATTGGGCAATGTTTGCAACTGAGGCGATTAGGCAAGGTTATCACAAAGAAACGTGCGCCCAATTTGCCACCTATTTGGTCGAAAAGATGAATAGGGACTTGCGCCTAATTTCGATCTTTGAGCCGAAGTCAACTGAGGGCGGGCCTCCTCCGCCAAAGGAGCAAAGGTGATGGAATACTTCGATTGGTCGGAACATCATGATGCGGCGATCAGGGAGGCTTACTCCCGGCGAACCCGGCTGGCTGATGTTGCGGAGAAGATCGGAGTGAGCCGAAGCGCCCTCATTGGCCGGGCAAGGCGCTTGGGCCTCTGCAAACCTCGAGAGGTGGCGCTGCTCGAGGTCGCTCAACAACCTTGGCGCCGGGAACAAAACTCAATGACCTGCAAAAAGATGCGGGAAAGGAAGTTTGGCCATGATTAAGCTATTGTGCGCAGCAGCCGGAAGCCTTTCGGTGGCTCTTCGGGAATTGAAGAGGAGGAAGAAAGTGACCAAGTTTGAAGTGACTCCAAAGATGGTTTATGCAGCGCTTGCCCGCATTAAGCGCGACTTCGAAGCCAGCCCATTCGAAAACTTCAAGCCAGCCATTCAAGCAGCAATTGATGCAAGTGGGTTGGTGGAGGAAAATGAGCGGTTGCGGGAGCGCGCAGATAAACTTGAAGCTTGCATAAAGGCAATCCAGCTAGGCCACAACACAGGCAAGTTTGAACCTTTGCAAATGGCAATTGAATTTGCCGAGCAGTTTATCAACAAGGAGCCGACAAAATGACAACAAATGACTGGATCGATTTGGCCGGAGCGGTCTTTTTCTTTGCCTTTGTTCTTTTGAGCCTCAAACTCAACCGGGACTTGAAGAAGGCGGAGCGGGAAATTGCAATAAATTTGGCAAATCTTCGAGACATGCTGGCAACTGAACACCGCCGGGAAGACCAACGAATAAAGAACTTGTTGGAGCGATCCCGGCTGTTGAAGAAGGAGGATGAGCAGTGACGGCTGAATTATTTGCCAGCGGCCTCTTGGTGGGCTTTCTCATCGGCTTCCTTATTGGGTTGGTCGTTGGCGCTCTCGTGCACATGGTTATTGAGATTTCTTCGGAGGATATGCGGTGACGACCGACAACAAAAATCTTGGCATAAGCAAGGCAGTTCTCTCTCGAGGGCTGTTGGTTGAGGCGGAACTCCGGGAGTGGTTGAAGGCCCACCGGAAAATCTGGAGAGTGGAAAATAAGACCGGAGGTGACTTCGGATTTCCAGACTGCCTGTTGCCTCTTTCGGGACGTCCGGCCTTCGTTGAATTGAAGATAGCTACTCCGTACAAGGACAATAATTGGGCTGTCATCTGGGCGACCCAGAAGCAAATTGACCAAGTTCGGGCGCTGCAGGCAGAAGGTTGGTTGGCTTTTTTCTTGTGCGGAGGCAAGAAAAAAAGGACGTTTGGTATCTGTTTAGACACAAATCACCTTCACCCGGTGGTAAAAGCGAACCTCAAGCCCGGACAAAGGAGACAATACCTTGTTTCTAAATGGGATTTCGTTGGATCGATGAACGATTTCGAGGGCCTTGATCAGTGGGCAGAAAAGGTTCCAATTTCTCTTTTTTCTAGGATTCCACAACTCCGGGGTATTAAGTCCCCCCTTTCTTAAGCCCTTTTAGGTTCTCTTTTCCTACTTCCCCTTTCTTCTCTGTTAGAAGAAAAGAAAAGAAATATTTAGAAAGAGACTTAATTGGGCGGAGTTTAGGAATCCCAAAAAAAAGCGAATTTGGAACCTTTTGAAAATGAGGCGTGAAAATGGCGAGAATTTGGAAGATTTTTTTGGTGACCTCGAGGCATTGGTTGCCAATCAAGGCGCTTCTCGAAGACCATGGAATTGAGATCGAGGCTCCCACCTTCACCTTCCGGCGAAGACAGCCCCGGAAGAAGCGGGTTGACATTCTCTCTTGCCCCCTCCTCCCCGGCGTGATCTTTGTTGCGCAGGAAAGGGCTGATGAGGCGATTAGGATCGTTGAGGACCGGGAAATGAGGCTCCGGCCTCTCCCTTCCTCTATTGGGTCCGGTCTTTGTCAAGATGAGGAGTTGGAGGGATTGCGCCTAGCAGCAGCCCAAAGAACGGACATACGCTCAAAGCTTCTTGTTGGGGACCGGGTGCAGATAGACTTCGGGCCTCTCAAGGGGAGGACTGCCCTTATTACGCGTATGCGAAGGGACAGTGCCGATCTCCTTGTTGAAGGGCTTTCTTGGCGCACAGTTATTTCCCCTTTTCTTTTGCGCAAAATCACTTCATGAATATTCGCAAGCCATATAGGCCGAATGGGCAGCGTTGTCGCGGTCAAAGACCTAGCGCCCTGCCATCTTATAAAGCGAGCGGGCGCGAGCCTGCCCGCGTTAGAGTTCTGCATGGCTTCCGAACGATCTGACTCAGCCGCATGGCAGCACCTCTACAAGAAGAAAGCGTGGCAGCTTCTTCGCAATGAGGTTCTTTTCAACGACAGCTTCACCTGTCGTCTGTGCGGCGCTCTGGCGAGTGTTGTTGATCACATCTCGCCTCACAAGGGCAACTTGGATTTGTTTTATGACCGGGCCAACCTCCAGTCCGTTTGTAAGGCATGTCATGATTCGCACTGCCAGAGCAGAGATCGTCTAGGCTATTCAGATCAAGTCGGATTGGATGGCTGGCCAATCGATCCGAAGCATCCCGCCAACAGCGGCACATTGAGAGGGTAGGGGGAGGCAAAAAGTTCTCCAAACTCTCTCTTTAGGGG
>JACCDR010383675.1_pt1 | contig 41956 bp, 58 predicted proteins | sample 7446431 | NCBI WGS metagenome assembly JACCDR01 (sample SAMN15323443, study PRJNA562643) | freshwater metagenome | isolation source: river surface water | place: USA:Blue River Watershed | collected 2017-08-17
GGCGAAGGCCCTATGTACCGTGGCGATTCGATGAACGTGGCGGATGCTTCGATTAAAAATTTGTCAGTTGATGAAAAAGGCAACAATTTAGCGAAAAAAGGATTTTCGCCGATGACAGAGAAGGAAAGGGAGGAGCACAACAGGATGCTGAAGGAGCTGGATGATTTGAAGCAGCAGTTTGCCCAGCTGGTGGAGGCCAACCAGAGCCAGGCGGCCACAATAGCGAAGCTGGTGGCCATGCTTGGGGGCGGTAGGTGATGGGGGGTATTTGATGGTTATTTGATTTTTTATACGCCCTCAAGGCGTGCATGATTACCAAGTAGGTTCATTCATTTTAAATCATGCGTATTATGAATAAGGAGAAAGCAAAAGAGCTGATTTTGTATATATCGGCCAAAATGGATCGAGAGCAGAATTATGGGGCAATAAGCCTCAATAAGATTCTTTACTTTGCCGACAACATACACTACCTGTATCATGGGCATTCCATTACGGGGTTTGATTATGTAAGGCAGGAGCTTGGGCCCACCCCAAACCCAAAGCAATTTTTGCCTATCGTTGAAACCCTTGTTTTTATTGGCGATGTAGAACAGGTGGAGCGGAAGGCCATGGGCGGGTACTATACCCAAAAGCGTTTGCAGGCAACAAGGCAAGCTGACACTTCGGTTTTTTCTGAATCAGAAATCAAAGTGATAGATTCTGTTATTGAAGTAGCCAAAGGCCATACCGCTACTGAACTGAGCGACTTAACGCATGACCTTGTTGGGTGGAAAGTGGCTGGCCACATGGAAGTGATACCTTACAGCGTATTCTGTTTCAGGCCAAAGCATACGCCTCCTTCTAAAGAAGTGATTGACTGGGCTATGAATGTTGTATCAGAATACAAGAAAAGCAATGATGTTCGGCCATAGATATGCCATCGTAAGAAGCGAAAGGTATGAGGCTGGGTTGGCAGCATTAAATTTGCCTGCTCATGCTATTCATAGTTTAGAGGAAGCTATAGATTACTTGCTGTCAAGAGAGCCAAGGAGTCATGATATAGGCGCCAACCGTCTTTCTGGCGATTTTTATGTGGCTTCAACAGAGATGTTTTATATAGAAGGCAGTCCAGATGTGTCTTTTGTGTATTTGATAGATGATGAATTTATGCGTATAGAACTGCTGTCTATTACAATATATCAACCTCTTTCAGAGTAACTGATTGAAGCCCCGCAAGCAACGGCGGGGCTTTTTTTACGTAAATTTGGCTATATCAGTGAATATCAATTCCCTTGTCACAACTTTACTCATGGAAAAGTCTAGGAAAGTGTCTGAAAAACGGTTCTGGGAAATCTTGCGTGCGAATGGCGGGCTTTTAGCTATGACCGCCAAGCAGATCTCTGAGGAGTGCGGCACTTCCTATACTAGGCAGGCAGTTCGAGACAGGGCAATGAAGAAGCCAGAGTTGCTGGCAGACATACAGAACGAAGTTGTTGACATTGCCGAGAGCAGGCTGAATGAGCTGATGAAGAGCGCCGACGAGCGCGTTGCCTTGAGGGCTTGCGAGTTCTATTTGGACAGGAAGGGCAAGCATAGGGGCTACACCACCAAGCAAGAGTTTGATGTAACAAGCAACGGGCAAACGGTGTCAATGCCTCCAGTAGTGATTATAGCGAACCCGCACCATGAGCAGGAAGATAGTGAGGCCTAGCAAGCCACAATACGACATCATCACGAGCGATGCGCAAGTGAACTTGTTTTTGGCTGGCCAAGGAGCTGGCAAGAGCCACTGCGGGGGGCTTATCTCTTACAGGTTCATAGCCAACTATCCAAAGTGCTGGGGCTTTATAGGCGCGAACACGGATATGCAGTTATCCGATTCTACTTTGGAGCGTATTTTCAAGGTTTGGGAAGAACTGGGCATCATTCGCTATGACGAGCGCACTGGCGAAGGCCATTACGTAGTGGACAGGATGCCTCCTGAGCACTTCAGCACTGAAGGCCACAATTTCAGGCACTACCGCAACAAGATTTCGTTTATGAATGGGGCGGTGGTTTTCATCGGCTCTTTGGAGAACTACAAGGCTCATGACGGCAAGGAGTTCGCATGGGCAATTCTGGACGAAACGAAGGACACGAAGAAGGAAGCCGTTACGGAGGTGATTATGGGGCGACTGCGCCAGCCTGGCATGCTGAATAGCAAGGGCGAGAAATGGAATCCTATGTACATACTGACCAGCCCTGCAAAGGTGCAATGGCTCAACGAGATGTTTGCGCTTGACAGCTTCAAGCACGAGATACTTGCCAGGATCTATTCAGACACCGACTATTTCAAAAAGTCATTCGGCAATAAGTTCGTCACCATATCGAGCAGCATGCACAACCCCGCGTTGCCCAGCAACTACATAGCCAACCAGAAGGCCAACCTTCCGAGCTACCTGCAAGACAAATTGATTTATGCCAACCCATTCGGCAAGGGTGGCGGGGAGTTCTACAAGTGCTTCGACAGGATGCGGCACATACGCAACATGCCTTATGATGCAAGCAAGGCACTGCACATCTCTTTCGACTTCAACGTAAGCCCCTACATGACGCTCACGATTTGGCAGGTTCATGCCTTCGAGGGGCATAGGGTAGCCGTCCAGATTGACGAGATATGCTTGGGCTCTCCTAAAAACACTACGAAAGACATTTGCAGGGAGTTCATGCGCAAGTACATGGCACATTCGGCAGGCCTATTCATTTATGGCGACCCTAGCGGAAAGCAGCAAGACACCAGGAGCGAGCAGGGCCACAATGACTATACAATCATCATGTCGGAGTTGAAGCGCTACCACCCAACGAAAAAGGTGGCGAGCCGGGCGCCATCGGTGTGGATGCGCGGGGCATTCATCAACAACATATTCGAGCAGGGCTACAGGGGCATTTCTGTACTGGTGGCCGAGCATTGCGCCAACACCATTGCCGATTACACCTATTTGAAAGAGGACTCGGAGGGCAACAAGCTGAAGGAAAAGGCCAAAGACCCAGAGAGCGGGCTTTCATTTGAGCGATACGGCCACACGTCTGATGCGAATGACTACTTTCTGACTGCATACTTTTGGGAAGACTACAAGTTATTCTCAAAAGGCGCAGACTGATGGCAGTTAAGATAGTATTGGACGGCAGGGCGCTCGCACCCAGCGAGTATGAGGCCGAAAGCATATCGGTGACTAGGAGCATCGAGCCAAAAAAGGATGCCACCCAAGAAATATATTTCTACGGAGAGGCTTACGAGCTCATAAAGTTGAGGGTGATTGATGCGCAATTTGGGCAAATGGAAGTATTGCCGTTACAGATATTCGATTCATGCTGTGGCCAAGCGCTCATATTCGATGGAGAGATACTTGGAAAGGCTGTTGAGTTCTGCGATGGTGAATGTTTCTGCAAGGCAATAGCTACTGAAAAGAACCCGCTGCTTGACTGCCTGAAAGGCCAGATATTGAGTGACGGCCTCCAAAACTATTCGCACCCCAACATACCGATGCACCGCGACCTGAGCGACTTCGAGCAGGTGGTGGCCGACATTCTGCAAATCCTTCTATTCATCTTCCTTGCCTTGCTGGTGCCCGCGTTGGCTGCAATACTGCTATTCCTTACTGTTGTTGAGCTGGTGATTCAAGGCATAGATGTGCTTTTGGATGCCTTGAGGCGCGTTCCATTGCTTGGATTCATACCCGACATTATACCAAATGAAAGCAGGGACATATTGCCAGACATTTCGGACTTGCCAGATGCATTGAGGGCGATGCAAGACCTCATCAAGAAAATTGACCAGGTGTATTACTATCCATCGCCTTATGTGCGCACCATGCTTGAGAATGCATGCAAGCGTTGCGGTGAGTATGATGGGGCTTCATACACTTTCTATAGCCCAATATTCCAGCAGGGCTCTCCGTACCGAGACTTGGTTTGGCTCAAGGCCAGTGGGCGCGGAAAGACAGGCAGAACCAGCATCGGCATCATTGACGAAAACAAGCCACTGGTGAGTGCCGAGGACTTTATGAATGACCTTAAAAAGGTATTCAATGCTCGATGGGGCGTTAATGGCAATCAGCTATACATCAAAAGCCTTTATGATACTGAAGGCGATTTGGTTGACTACTCCAATGAAAATTCCTGTTACAGCTTTTTAGAAGAGGATCTGCCAGCAAGGGCAACGCTTGAATATACGGATGACCCCATAGATACCACGGCAAATGCCGAAAAAGGCAGGTTTGACCACCTTCAGGAGTTTGCCAACAACAGCACGCCAGCATTGAGAGGCAAAAAGCAGTACATATTGCCATTTGGCAGGTTCTTGGTAGAGCCTTTTCGCGGGAAATTCTCTGCCAGCAGTAGCCGTATGCTCAAAATGGCACGGACATCTTGCGGTGTGGCAAAGTTGATGATATTCAAAGACGGCCAGCCAACTGATGGCACAGAAATGCTTGGCGCTACTTTGTGGGCCTCATTCTTCTACAATGAAAGCCCGCTTAGCATAAGCGCCAAAAGGCGTAGATTTGAGGTGACCGCAGACTATGAATGCGATAAGGCCGTTGAGCCATCACAGCCTATACTGCTGAGTCTGGGGAGTGGCATAGTTGAAGAGGTCACGATTGATTACACTGGCAGGACAATAACCATCATAGGCACGGTATGATTACGCTCAACAATACAACTGTTTCGCTTGAAGACCCACGGGGGCTACTGCCTACGCAGACTGTTGAGCCTTTCTCTCTGTCTATAGGCGACCGCAAGCGCCTTGTTATTGAATATGAGTTCGACAGGGTGCTTGATGGCTGCAACTTCTGGTTTGTACCAGGCTTATTTATAGGCAGTACATCCGCTGTATATGCAAGCACGCCCAGCAAACCTACCGCGTATTTTTATGTGCAGATTACTGCCAGCACAGCCGACAGCACAGAAATACCCGCAGTATATGCGGGTCTCGAAACTCAGTTGAATAAAGAGTGCGTGTTCGAGCTTTCGGCCGATAGAATGACGCTTTCCATCAAGCTCACCTTTGATGCTACCGCTGACACAAAGGACTGGCTTAGGAATATACCGCTAGACAACGGTGCCAGATGGCTTCGCAATGCTTTTGACAACGCAAGTGAGCTGTCTAATACTGGCTCTTCTGTATATGGCGGGGGCAAGTATGTAGGCACTTATTTATACGTTGAATACCCTGAGCCTGAAACAGCGCTTTTTGAGTATGAGTCTGACGGCACTACAGCCTACATCAGGCGCAACGATGGCGGGTCGTTCTTGGCAGATGGCATTACTGGCGTAGGCACATACACAGCGTTTGTGCGCGCTGGCTCATACATCACTGTTGCCACTGGCAGTTCAGCAACGGTTGGCCATGATGAAATATCATTCACAGGTGGCACCATATTGGCAAGCACAGGAGGGCCTTTGCCTTGCTTCTATTACAACGTGACTGTTGGCACAAACATTTATCAGTCGTCTAACTATAGGCCTGTGCCTACGGCCACACTCAAAGCGGCGTACCATACGTATAGGCAGGCTGATGGCCTATTTTACAACGCGTCATTTGGCTCGAATCCTGCATTAGCCTTGGAGCGCAGTGCCAGCTTTGTGGAAGACTTGTCCACAGAACTTGGCACTACTGCTACTTTCAGCATTGTAGCATCTAGTGTGCCTACGAATTGCATTTTTTGGCTAATTAGAGTGAATGACATCGGCAATGATGCCGATTTCATAGCTGATTATGAAGCTGTCGAAATTGCAGGCAGCGTGCCGGCTCTTGTGTCTGGGCGATATGAGTCGAGTGCAGTGATTGCCAATACAAGTGTGGTGAAAGCGGGCGTTTACAGGATATTGGCCATTTTTTACGATGGTTCAACGGCATCCAGCCATATATCAGGCGAGTTGCTGGTAAGGCAGATCCCTGAAACGCTTGCTGTGCCGGATATTGCCTCCACAATCACCAACTACTCGCTAGAACTAGAAACCGATGCTGTTGAAGAGGCGGCGGTTTACGAACGCATACAGCTTGAGATAGCTATTGACAAAGCGAGCTATGATGCTAACAATGTACAGGGTGGTGATTTTGACAGCAATATCAACTACATAAAGCTGTCTTATGATGGGGTTTCCAGTCAAGTAAATTCCTCAAATGGATTTGTAGGGAGCATTGGCATACTTGACTCGGCTACTGACTTGGTTGCTTTTGCAACAGTTCGCATGAAAGATAGCTGGGAAGGTCTGACGATTGTTTTTACATGGGAAATAGGCTTTACCACAGAGCCTACGCAAATCAGGTTTAGGCAGCAAGTAGCTGTTGGGTTATTTGAGAATAACAAGCCGAGCCCAGATACTTTTGATACGATTGTATTGAAAGATCCTGATGACGACACAGCTATTGCCAACTTCTATGCTTATGGCAAGCAATATGTGAAGGTAGAGGCTGAAACACTTACGCCATCGAGCTATTCACAGGTTGCAGGATTCTTGGACGATGGTGTTTTCGCGGAAGAAGATGCAGGAGCTGGACTTTTGCCGGCTTTAGATAGCCCATACATAGAAGGCCTTTTGCCTGTAATTGCTGGTGTAGGTGTATTTTTAGTGCCATTCACGCAATTGACTAGCGGTGGGCAGGTGGCATTTTTGGCTTTTGTAGAATATCAGCTTGAACTCACGACTACAGGTAGCGACATACAGCTGTGGTTTGGTGGTGCTCTTGGTATGGAAGTATTTATGTCATTTGGAGCAACAGAAGTAGCCGTTACTGAAAATGCGTGGTGGTATTATGATTTTGGTGTTGCTGCAACCAGAACATTGAAATTTAGGATTATTGGACCGGCCTTGCTGGACACTCTTAAAATAAGCCGTTCCGACCAATCAGGCAACAGCATAGAGGGTGTTTTGGATCTTAGCAAGTTGATAGGCCTTCAAACATTGGAAGCGCAAAACAACGATATTAGTAGTGTGGTTTTTGGGACATTCGTACAACAGTCTGGAATACTGGCCGAACTGCACAACAACGCGATAGACAGCAACGAAGCACTGCAACAGCTCATTGACGACAACGAGGGGGCTGTAGCATCCAATAGGATTGTGAGCCTATACGGAAATACGCCTGCTGATGAAGATTCGGTGGCTTTGGTGCAGGAGCTGGAGGCGATTGGGTTTGATATTGAACTTGCTTATTTTCATATAGAGGTATGATAGAAATATTTGAAGGGGTCTTTTACGACCCAACAAAAGAGTGGTATGAGCAACCACAAGAGCTTATAGAACTTGCTTTGCAAATAGAGCAAACACAGCCAATTGACTATGAATTTGAATCATTGGAAGTCAATGGGCTATTGCACACTCGTATTAAATTCGGTGTGTGGGAGCATACTACTACAATGGGAACATTTAGTATGAGAGTAGATATGGTTTATCTATATCCAATCGAACATAGAGCGTTTTTGACTAAAGCGACTCATAATCGCGTAAGTTTAACTAAAGTAAACAATGAATAATTTTAGATTAACTGGCATACCTAGCCCATACTATATATCTAAAGAAGGTAATGATGCAAATAGTGGGTTAACACCAGATTTACCAAAAGCTACATTAGCAAATCACAATTCAGGTGGGTATCACATAATAGGTACAGGTGTATATAAAGGCGCAATTGTTCTATCGAACAATTTATTTGGCGGCGTATATATGGCTGATGGATTGGTTAAAATTTTAGCAACTGGCAATATAGTTGCAACTGCCAACGATAACTTTTATAATACCTATTTGAATACAACAACTAATCAGGCACATACAATTTTTATTGATATGGGCGGGTTTAGTTATGTAGGTGGCCGTGGACAGCAGCATTTTAATTGTGTATTTACAAATGGCAGTTATATACATAATACAGGTGCATCTATGGTACCTTTGCTACAAAGATGTGTGATGGATTGCGATACTACACTGACTGGTGTGCAATTTACTTTTAGTTACTGTCAGTTTTTCAATGGTAATAATACAATACCAAGTTTAACTACTATTGAAAATAGTTATATTGACTATGCAACGGTCTTCTCATTGCCTTCGTATTTCACAACTCCTAGTACGCAATTCTTCAACAACTGTTTCAATGGCAAAATAGTTATAGGGGCATCTGCATACGAATTGAAAAAAGATAAATCTGGCACATTGATTCCCGATAGAATCGGGAATGGCGTATTGGATTTGGAAACTATTGATGCTACTGTTTACACACGCGGAAATTTCAGCCAAGACCCAGAATTTTTGAATATATCTAAACGTGATTATTGGAGTGTGTCAAGCACTTCACCTCTATTATTTGCCGCATCGAATCCATTGAACAACATTGGAAATGTAAGGTATTCAGTAGTTAAAAAAGTAACAGATACCGAATTTGTAGGAGGCACTATTACTGATTTGATTACGCTAGCAAATGACTATGTATTGCAAACACCTGCTACATCTGGGCAAGTAGTCACATTGCCTATTCAGATTGCACCGATTCCGCAAGTGCTGGATACACTTAATTTTGCTAGAGCCTTGAATTTCAATTCCGATATAACATTAGGTGATGCTGAAAACAACAATGTTACCATCATTCAGAATTACGCTGATGGAACTGCTGGTGCGAATCCTAGAAGATTGACTTATGAAATGAGATGGTCAAATCAAAGTACACAACCGACATTAGATGCACATTGGGATAACAACGGTTATGGTACTGCTGGCAATTACTTTACATTCGAGCAGGACACCATACCTAAAGTATCATTCGATGGTGTAAGTGCTTTTTATGGCAACGGCTCTCCCGAATACGATGTATTGGTAGGTGGTAAGATTAGTGCCAAATGGGTACAGTTTAGGGTTAAACTATTAAATGGGATAGGATGACGGCATTTGATACAATAGATGGATTTAATGCTGTTGCCATACCTAGTGCAGACAATTTGTTTTTTGGGCTTTTGGTAGGGCATGAAGGGGTATCATTTAGTTTTTCAACAAATACTTTTTTCGCCAATAACAATGGCTTATCCTCATTATCTCTAAGCATCTCAACTATTGCTTGTTTGCGAGTAGTTAATGAAGATGGCAACCCATTTTCAGGCACAATTACAGCTACTATTTCTGATGGCAACGACTCTTATGACTTAGTATTCGACTCGCCAGAGCAGGCGATATTGAATTTATTCATTGATAATAGTGGAAACCCTGTGAGCCAGTCTATAACCATTACAGACGGCACACTAACAAGAGAATATGCCCTTACGCCAATTATAGGCGATATTATTGTTTTGGCACTAACAAGAGTACCAATAGACCCTATTTCAATAGTTGATGCCATAGGAAATATAGACAGCATTTTGCAAGTACAGAATGCCGTGCTTACTGATTCAACAGGCTGGGATGGCGACAGCCCAAAAAACATCAGCTTCCCAGTATCTGGTGGAATATCGGATGAGCCAGCTTTTTTCTTTGCAAGAGAGGCATCACATTTGAGACTCACTGCCGACATCACCTACGAAGTGGTCCCGGGCAGGCCAATTACCGAAACTTTCACCAATATCAAGATTGCGCCATGATATACGATTACCCGCAGACATTCGTACCGCAGTCATTGAGGAGTAGGGCAATAGCATTGCCATTGGCTGAATACTTCAACTTTGTTGTGCCTGTGCCTTGTGGCGACTGTCGGCAATATTTCCTGCCTTTTGCCGAGGATGATGTTTTTTTCTTCCAGTTCAACGACAATGTGCTTTCTGTAGTGCTGAAAGATGAGCTGACCGATGATGTGATTTCGCCAAATGGCGTATCTATAGATGGAAAGCAATTCAGCATTGACTTCTCCCAAATAGATGCTTCTGTAAAATGCTTCTACATCACTGTGAATGGCGATTGCCGTCTTTCGCATGGCTATGAGCGGGCGACATGCCGTGATACAGTGCTTTGCGAGGGCATCTATCTTGCTGGCTCAAAAGACTTGCAGGGCAATCGCTACAGCAATTCATTTTCTAACAGGATACGCATTTATGGCCAACTTGAATGGGTGAGCGAAGAGACAGAGCAAGAGACGAAGAATGATAGGATTGTAAGCACAACGGCCAGAAGCGTTTACCAGCTAAGGCCTAGCGCAATGCTGAAAAAAGAGAGCTGGGCACTCAAGCGCCTGCTTAAAACCGTTCTTCGTGCCGACACCGTGAAAATCACATATCAAGGAATTGCTTATTTTTATGATTCAATAAGCGAGACAGTGGATAAAGGCAATGATGCGTCATTCAGCTGGCATCCTACCATTACGCTCAGGACAAAGCCTGAAAAACTGAATTTCCAATGCTAAATTGAAAGTATATGCCATACGATGTTTATGACCTGCCCATGCAGACTGCCCTTGGTGGCAACGAAGACTGCGAATCATGCGCTGCCTTGGTGGCAGATGTGACCTTTGAGCCTTGCAATGCCACGCGCGCACTCGATGCCGACGATGTGCTTTTTGGCTACTTGAAATGCGACACTGTGTTTACGCTGAATGGTACTGACCCGCTTACCGAGGTGGCACCTAATCCTACGGCCGTACAGCCTTTCACTGATGCCGTTACGGCTGGCGATGTGGTGGTGCGCAAAACGCAGGATTTTGAGAAGCCAGAGGCGGAAGCCATTACACGTGCGCTCTCTGCCTACGATCCTGAAGATGCTATCAAGTACAGGCAGTCGTTCACTTGGAAGGACACCCGCAGGCTTGCCGATGCATCGGAGGCAAAGCTGATGAACCAAATCTTGCAGTGGAGCAATGCTGGCATTTTGCAGTGCTTCTATGTGACCAAGAATGACGATGTGTTCATGTACCGCAACAACACCAAGTTGCAGGCCAAGCACATGCAGGCGCCAGGGCAAGAGAGCATTGAGGAGTATATGTTTACCGCAGAGGTAATCATTCCTGCCAATGCTTTGATTGTGCCTTTCAGGATTGCAGGCCTTTACAAGGCTTTGGCGGCCGTTTCTCTGTAAAACGAATCATTCACTTGCTGGCAACAGTAGGCGGCTTTGCTGCCGCTGTTGCCTTTTTTTATTGAGCCATGACCATAGAAGAGTTTGTAAGCAGATACAACGCCGACCCCGGCAAGATGCGCCCGCCATTGTATGAGAAAATCGTAGGCGAGTACCACAAGGCTATTGCCCATACGCGGGGGGCAAATATGGCCGTATTGCTCAAAAATTACCGCCCAAAAGAAGACTACGAGACTTTGAAAAGGCGCGAGCAATTGCTTGAGCCTATAACCAAAGACATATTTGATAGAACAACAGACAGCATTATTAGGATTCTGTCGCCTGAAATTGTGTCTATAGATTCGTCTGAAGAAGTAGCTTCATACATGGCCGAAAGCAGTTATTGGGCTTTGATGCAGTACAGCATTGCGCCTAATATGTTTGATGATCCCAACGGGTTTCTGGTGTGCATGGTGAAGGCCAATTCCGATAGGCAGAATGTACCAGCATCACTTATTTTCTGGGTAGTCAACTATGAGCAGGTAATAGGATTCTCGCCCAACCATATCGCTTTCTATAAAGAGTTGGAAGGCGCAAAGTATGCTTTCTATGTGAGCGAAACCACGGCACAGCGATTCGCAATAGGCGACGACAAGAAGCTAGTGGCCGACACCGCCTATTCGGCAACCTACAAAATTCCTGTTGCGCCATTTATACAGCTTGGTGGGCGCATGACGCGAAGTGCCGATGGCAAGCACTATTATGCTTCTTTTTTCAGCTCTGCTTTTGCACATGCAACCAAAGCAGTGCAGATTTTCAGCGACCGCGAAGCAATGCGCATGACGGCAAACCCGCTGGTCATTATGGCAAAGCAGCCTTGCGATGCCCAAGGGTGCGCCCATGGCAGGCTTTATGGTGTGGAAGGTCATGACGATGGGGAAGCATGCTCTTCTTGCGGAGGCTCTGGCTATGCCAAACAGCGATGGAACATCAACGATGTTATTCTGCTCGATAAGGAAGATTTGGGCGAACAGCATGATATTGAAAACTTCATCAAGTTTGCCGTGCCTCCTACGGAGAATGTGAAGATGCAAGAAGAGTTCTCCCAGGGCCACCTTAAAAAGGCAGAGCAGGCGCTCAACCTCATATTCGTCGAGCAAGCGCAGAGTGGTACTGCCAAAGAGATTGACCGCGAACAGCAGGAGGCCATGGTGAATGCTATTGCCAAGAATGTATTCGGAAGGCTGGCCAAGTTCAGCTTTCAAATTGCGGAGTACATCATTGGCGACGCATCGCAGAAAGTAGAGGTAGTGATGCCTAGCGATTTTAGGCAAAGCACCCCATCGGCCATGCTTATGCAAATCAATGAGCTCAAGGCCAAGGGCGCCGCACTGGGCGTGCTATACCCCATGTACAGGCAATTGTACACCAGCATGTTTGCCAAAGCCCCTTGCGAACGAAGGAAAGCCATGCTCGCCCTAGACAACGACCCATTGCATTTGTATGCAACAATAGCTGAAAAGCGCTTGGCTAGCGCAAATGAGCGAGAATTTGAGATTTCCAAACAGCTGCCATCTGCATTGAATAGGCTGGAAAACGAGGTTGGCCAAGATGCTTTTTTAGCCATGAGCGATAAGCAAGCGATGGACAGAGCCACCGCATTAATGAATTTACCCACAGAGCAAACCATTATCAGAGATGCTAACGGCAATTAAAAAAAAGGCATTGAGCCTGTTGCTGGCCATGGCCAGCGCCTTGCAGCCCAAAAAGTATGACGGTCGCAAATTTGCATACACTGACAATGCCGGCAACAACTACTACACCCGCGAAATAGCTTCCTACCACGGATCGAGAAGAGTAGCATTGCAGGCCATCATTGACCAGATGGGCAGGGGCATTGACAATGAAACGCTGGTCAAACTCTTATCTGAAGCCTCCGACCATATTATGGCTGGCAGAAAAGAACAGGCCATCTATGCGCTTGGCAACATCAAGGCAAGGACTGCCGATGTAACCAACAATTCACTGCTCTACCGCGCCGCATTGCTTTGCGTACTGCATGAAGAAGAGCCAGAGGAGTACAGCGCCCAATGGTCGGCCATGAAAGACGCAATTTGGCAGAAAGATGAGGATGCACGCTTTTTTTTTATGCGCTGGTGCCTGGAATCGTTTCAGGGCTTTCAAGTATCGTCAGACGATGCTTTCAGATTGGCGATGCAGACACTGGGGCTGGAAAAGGAACTATTCGCCAAGATGTGAGAAAACAGCCTATCGCATTTGTGCGCGAGCTATATGACAAGGAAAACGAAATGCTGGTTGACCTTGCGCGAAAGGGCATTTACTCCATCAAGGAACTTGAAAGCCTTACCATAGGCGAATACTATGCCTATTTGGGCAAAGAGATTAAAGACCAAAAAGAAGCCATCAAAAAACTGAAAAATGGAACTAGACGCAATCATAGCCAGCATTACGCTGAATCCAAAGGGGATAGAGGAAATCAAGCGAGCAGAGCAGGCGCTTGAACGCCTCAATGAAACCATCAATAAAGCTGAATCAGGCTCTCTTGAATGGGTTGATGCCATGAAAAAGGCAACATTGCTGGAGCGCACGCTTGGGCGAGAGACGCAGATAGTTTCAGGCTCAATAGAAGACCTTGAGCGCGAAGTAAGCGCCCTAACCTCCGCACAGCGAAAGCTGGATTTGAGCACGCAAAGCGGCGTGAAGAACTATAAAGCCCTGCAAACCCAAATCAATCAGACCAACGCCAAAATGAAGATGGCAACTGGCGTAGTCAATGGCCAAGGAAATACCATGATGGCTATGGCCGGAAGGCTAGGCCCTATGCTTGCCGTTGCTTTCAGTGTTGATAGAATTATTGAGTATGGTAAAAAGATATTCGAGGCTACTGCCAAGTTTGAAAAATTTGAGGCAGTACTTGCAAATACGTTGGGAGGCAAAGGCCAAGCACAGCAGGCTTTGGCACAAATACGTGATTTTGCTGCTAAAACCCCATTTCAAGTTGATGAGATTACTGATAGCTTTATTAAGTTAGCAAACAACGGTTTTAGGCCAACTACAGCAGAATTAACTAAGCTAGGGGACTTGGCTTCGTCGAGGGCAAAAAGCATACAGCAATTGACTGATGCTCTTATAGATGCCGAAACATTTGAGCTTGAGCGATTGAAAGAATTTGGCATAGTCAGTCGCCAAACAGGAGATAAGATATTATTCACATTCAAAGGCGTAACTACTACTGTTGCAAGGACTAGCCAAGCTGTGCGTGAGTACATCCTATCGCTAGGAGCTCTCGAAGGCGTTTCTGGCCAAATGGCAGCAGTCAATAAAACGCTTGCGGGCCAAGTGAGCAATCTTGGCGATAATTTTGACTTGCTATTGCTGAATTTAGGTAATAGCATGAATACATTTTTTAATGCGTTAGTAAGTGGCGCTTCTGATGCAATTAATTTTTTCAACAGCGCCTTTAAGAAAAATGCCCAAGAAATATCGAGAGCCTCCTTGGCAAATAACACATTAGCCAAATCAGGCCAAGAATTACTGAACAGGTATAAAGAATTGACTAAAGATGGGCTTATACCCACGATTGAGCAGAAAGGTGAAATGGCTGACATAACATTGCAATTGCAAAATATGTTTGGCAGCTCTGTGGTATCAATAAATCAAGAAACACAGGCATTTGTTGTAAATACCGAGGCAGTAGAAGCTTCTATACGCGCAAGGCTTTTACTTGCAAATACTGATGCGCAGCAATTGGTTCTGCAAGCAAAAAATGCAGAAAAGCAGAAACAGTTGGCATTGCAGAGGATTTCTGCAATAGAAGAGCTTGCTACGTCAATACAGCAATCATTCTCAGAAACTGGGCTTGACGCATCAGCATTGTCAGATGAGTTCAAAAAAGTAGAAGAGGCTTCAAAGGCCTCTATTGATGCATTTGCCAAAAGTGGGGGTATTATGGGAAGCCCCATGAAAATCGCCAGCAAAGAGTTATCTGCATTGACTAAAGAGCAAAGGGCTGCAATAGAGCGATTCTCAAAACTATTAGGGTCTAAATCACAAGTAGAAAAAGAACTTGAAGAAGCATCGAGAGCCTATCAAGAGGCTATTGATGCATTGAAAAATTCAGGGTTTACAGAGCAAGACTACGAAAACCTATTCTCGCCACCCAAAATAGAAGAGGCAGTTAAAGCTGGGGCAGGGACTATAAAAAAGGCTACTTTCAATGTAAAAGAAGCTATGCAGGCTATGAGGCTTGCTATGATGCAGTCTAAAATAGACCTTCTAAAAAACCCAGAATTGAAATCATTCATGCAATTGGGTCTTGATGAGGAGAAGGCCAAGCAAGAGGCAGAGCAGAAAATAGCCGATTTTATAGAGAAGGGCATTAAGGCGGGTGCAAGCAAGGCACAGATAAATGAGGGTGTTGCTTTGCTCAGGGAAAAGCTGAAGCTGGAACTGGAGAAGATGAATAAAGACTATGAAGAGGCAGTCTTTCAGAACATAGGCCAAAAGAAACAGCAGGGCATAGACATATCCATTGATGTTGAACTTGACGAGGAGGATGCAGATAAGGAAATTGATAGCTTGCAGGAAGGCATAGCGCAGAAACTTGGGGGGCTTGAGCGAGACTTTGAGCGTAGGCGCGTAAAAATACGCTTAGGCGGCCTCAAAACAGGCGACCGCAAGCGAGAGCTTGAGGAGCAAATAGCACTTGAGCAGGAATACCTAAGAACTAGGCTTGAGCAAATGAAAGTGCTGTTGGGCGCAAGCGCTGAAATTGATGCTTTCGAGGCCGAGCAATTGGAGAAAATCAAGGCACTGCAAGATCAACTCAAAAGCACTGAAGAGCAGGAGCTGGAAACTAGGAAAAAGGTATATGCCGACTTTGCCATAGCTGTAAAAAATACGTTGAACGACCTGCTCGCCTTCCAAATCAAACAGATTGACCAAGAGGTTGACTACAGGAAAGACAGGATTGATTACCTTTCTGGCATACAGAGCGCATCTGCGGAAGCCGCACTCAAGGAAGAACAAGATAGGCAAGCGGAAGCGTTGAAGGAGCGCGAGCGTTTTGCACGTGCTCAGCAAATTATCGGTGCCATCGAGGCAGGCACAAACATTGTGGTGGGTATCACCAAGGTTTTTGCTGAAAGCGGGGTTGCCTCTTTAGGCACACTCCCTGCGGTGCTGGGCGTACTTACGGCAGTATTGGCGGGAGCTCCGGCATTGATTGCCCCATTGTTAGGCTTTAAAGATGGCGTTGTTGGCTTCAAAGGCGAAGGAACTGGCACAAGCGACAGCAACATTGTGCGCATTTCTCACGGCGAAAGCATCATTACGGCCAAAGGCACGGCATTGGCGCCAGAGGCCTTGAACCTCATCAACAAAGGCAAGCTTTCGGACGATATGCTGGGATTCCCTAAAGTTGAATTACTGCCTTTCATACCGCTCAAACCCGAAAGCAACAAAGGCGACACCAGGGCCTTGGAAGAAAGGCTTTCAGAAAACAACGCGCTGATGCGCGAGATGCTGGCCAAACTGCAATCTCCTACATTTGTTGACTACAGATTTGATGAGCATGGTTTTACCAAGCGAATCAAGAAGATTGAGCGTAGAAATAGGGGCATAGACAACATGAGATAATGGATGAGGAATTGGTTTTGGCAATAGACAGGCTTTTGGACAATGCGCTGCTGCAGGCTGATGCGATAGAGCGCGTGGCGCTTGAAAGCATCTACAAATGGATAGAGCGGATGGCAGAGGAAGGCGGCACGCTTGGCACTAATGCCAGCACGACCGAACTGCTGGCCATGGCCAAGCGAGAGCTGGAGTTGGCTTTCAAAAAATCGGCTTATGTGCAGATGCAAAAAGGCATTCTCGACAGCTTCGACCAAATCATAGAGAATGCCAAGCTATTGCATGAGGAAGTGAACGATTTAAGCATTAGCGACGCTTTTGAAAAGCGCGAGCTTGCACCTGCTCGACGGCTTGCTGTTGAACGGGCATCCGCCTATCTTTCCGATGCAAGCATGAGCGCGAATGTTGTGGCGCCATTGACAAAAGTGCTATTCGAGGCCGTGCAATACGGCTATAGCATCACTGAAACCCAAAAGGCAATTGCCCAGCGCATGAATTTCGGCAAGTATGTAGGTCAAATTGCAAGAGACAGCATGTTTCAGTTCGACGGCACAGTGCAGAAAGCCATTGCCGACGAATATGGGCTTGACGGCATCAGGTATGTCGGCGGATTGGTTGAAGACAGCAGGGGGCAATGCGCCAAATGGCGCGACATGAAGGAATTGCCCATAGAAAAACTGCCAGAAGAAATAGCCTGGGCAAAGCGGCCCGGAGAATACAAGGGGCGCAAGAAGTCGGGCATGGTGCCAGAAACCAATACCAGCAACTTCATGGTTTACAGAGGGGGCTATAATTGCAGGCATAGGGCTATACCTGTAAAGCTGGATTAGTCAAACGCCTCTCTAACCGCATTTCTTTTGGCTTCATCGCTTACCCCCTCATAGCGCATCATGGTGCGCACATCGGTATGGCCAGTCATGCCCATGATGGTTTTATCCGAAACCTTTTGGGTTTTCAGCAGGGTCACGAAAGTAGCCCTAGCCTTGTGTGAGCTAAGCAATTCATAAAGTGGCAATGCCGACTCAATGCGCTTCTTGCCCGAATAGCGCACCTTCGTTACAATTCTATCAAGCCCGCAGGCCTTGCCCAGCTCCTTGAGCGAGTCGTTGTATTTCTGTCCACTGGGCGCATTGAAAACAAAAGCGAACTCTTTAGGCTGTCTATCAAGTATCTCTTGAGCCTTACTGCCTATTGGCACAACAACTTTAAGCCTCTTGTTGCCTTTCACTTGATAAACATGCCACTCGTTGCCACTAGGTGCATGCACTATATCCGTCCATTTGAGCGCCTGAATATCAGAATAGCGTTGTCCAGTATAGCAAGCAAAGCAAAAGATGTCGCGTGCATTGCGCATCGTTGAAATATGCAGCCTGTCATGCCCAGATGTAATGGGCATGCCCTCAAAATCAAAGTCATGCACCGATTTCAGTTCGCTGGGGTATAAATACACTGGGTCGTTAGACTCATTTGACGGCTTTCTGATTTTCAGAAAGTCCATACTGTTGTGGTATCCAGCATCCAAAGACCACCGCATGATTGTTTTCAAGTTGTCGAGCGTCTTGCTAATCGTGTCATTCAAGTAGCCATTGCCCTCCATCCACCTAGTAAATGCTTCAGCAAATCTAGTGTTGACAGCTTGGTAATGTACATGGAAGACCTTAGCTCTATCAAAAGCAATCAACTTTGCCTTCAAAGCGGAGTATTTGAATAGCGTTCGCCTTTTCAAGCCTCTGGGATTGGCGTTTATGTATTCATCAATAGCATCAAATAGCCCTACTTTTTCAGTTTTAACACCAATAATGCCATCAATAGCTTTTTGAATCAACTCTTTGAGTTGATCATTGCCCAATTGCAAATCAATAGCCTTGATGAACTGCGTTTCGACAGCAGAAATGATGCGCCCAATCAATGCATTTATTTCTCTTCCCTGTGGGTAATCTTTGCTAATGATACACCGTTCTTTGACAGAATCCCAAAAGACAGGATTAACTGACAAGAATGACATAAATATTGTCAAAGGCTTTTTATTGGCATATAGACGCAACATTAGCGATTTAGAGCCGTCAGCCCTTGTCTTATTATCAGTATATACATGCAGTCTCATAACTTACGCTAAAACTTACGGTAAAAATCAATATCATGCAATTTTTAATATTCATTACGCTAAAGTAATTGATATTGATAGTAAAAATAGCATAAATCAATGTATAATCTTAAAACTGATTAATAAATGATTATTCCCATCCAAGCTACAATAATATACACATAAACCCCTGTAAAACAGTGTTTTGCAGGGGTTATTTGTTTATGCACTTACGTATTAACTTACGAAAGTTGCTTAAACTCCTATTGATGCGCAATGCCTGCCTATAATTTCGGTGAGCTTTTTTTTGTACTTTCACAGCATAACATCGTTCACCTAATTTTTGCAAAATGGGATTTTTGGCCACTAAGCATGATTTGGAGCTTGAATACTCCGATGATTGGACACAGGTTGATTTGCAGGGAAAGGTTGCCGGCACTGCTGTTGAAGCTACGCTTGAAGTAACTGTATCTGGCAACCGAAAGTTGTATTTGCGCTCTGCCGATGGTGGCATTGAGCTAGAACAGAAGGCGAGTGCTGAAGCATCTAAAATCGCCAACACATCGCAAGTTCGTGTACCGCTTGCCTCTAATAGGTATTTTGAGTACAAACTTGATGGCGAAGCCAATGACTTCTCTGTTTTCTTGGTGGCAGATGCTTAATAAGCACCTGCCTTTTTTTCACGTATTAGATTTTTTTGCAGGTTATGAGCAAAATTTCATTTGTTACCGTTCGCAAGGGTGATTTGCAGTTTGGCAGTGACCAAGTGCGTACCGTAAGCGAGGAGTCTTTCAAAAAGACGTTTGGCAACCGTTCTACGATGGGAGCCAAAGAAAACCAGTCTGTAATCGTTCAGCTAAGCGAAGAGCAAGTTTCTCGAATTGAGAAGGGCGAAAAAATAGCCGTATCTGAATTGGGCGTATTCTCGTCGGCGGCCGCTGCTTCCATCAGCACTGAAAATAAAGTGCTGAAAACGGAGCTTGAATCTAAAGACGCGCTGATTGCAAGGCTTCAGGCCGAATTGGAGGCTAAGGCGCCACAGCCTTATGCCAATGAAGAGGCAGCTACTCAGAAGAAAAAATAACCCCTTGAAGAACCATGGAAGAGCACTATAAGAAAGTAAAACTTGTGCTGGAGCGCTTAGGCTTTGATATGGCCAAGTTTGAAAAAGGAGAGCTAGATATTAACGAGAAAGCAATTGTTGAGTCTGTTATTGCCAATGAGGCCAATTTGAAGCCCAAGATTGAAGAAGCCATCAAAAAGCATGATGGCATCATTTCTTCTAAGCTGAATAAGGAGGCGATTGCCTTGGGTATTGACAAAGACAAGGTAGAGGGCGCTGGTGGCGACATCAAGAAGCTGTTTGGCATCGTTTCAGACTATCAGAAGGAGGCGCTTGGTAAAACTGACGATGAGAAGACCAAGAAGCTTGAAGAGTTCCAAACCAAGTTGCGCGAGCAAGAGCTGGCGTTCAAAGCAAAGGAGTTGGAGTATCAGACTGCTCAACAGGCTAAAGACAAGGAGTATCAAGATGCGCAAGCAAGGCAGTCTATGAGCTTCGCTATCAAATCGGGCATGATGGGCGTTGGCTTGGTTGATGATGTGGCAAAAAACCTAGACTTCTACCACACTGCTCTTGAGAGCAAGTTGCTTGGCCAATTCGATTTCAAGAATGAGAATGGCAAGATGCTGGCCTACAAGAAAGGATCTACCGACAAGGTTTTTGTTGACGGGAAAGCCGAGCATGCTGACCTTAATCACATCATTGCCCAGACCGCTTCTGAAATGAAGTGGAAAAAGGTGACAGATGTTGCAGGTGGTGGAGACCCCGGCAAAGGTGGCCAAGCGCCACCTAAAGACCCTGACATTGTTGACAGATACGCGGGCATGCTCAATTGATTTTTGCCTATATTTGTCTGGGGTTAATCATTTCTGATGGGGGGCGTGTCTCCATGACGCGCCTCCCGCTCTGGCGGGGTGGAGCAGCAGGTAGCTCGTTGGGCTCATAACCCAAAGGTCGCAAGTTCGAGTCTTGCTCCCGCAACAACAATTGATAGCGATGCAGTTTGTCTAGGTGTGACTGATAAGCGTTTGCACTGCACAGCGCAGGAAGTGAGCTAGATAGCTTTCTGTGCATTGTTTTGGAATCCCATCCATGACCTACAAACGGGAAGATTGCGCAAGTCCCGGCGCTGAAAGAGGAATACGGGATTGGGCAGAGAACTATTCTACCATGCCTGCATTAAGTGACTTCTGGCGGACTTTCCGCACTCAAAACCCAGTAATGGATATTCCTTTCAGGACGCAAACTGGCGTGGGCATGCTCCCAGCCGTGCTTTCCCCTGAAAATGGCGTTGGCTTCCAGCCTAATTTTGCACAGCAGAACGGCAAGCGCAAGATTGCCAAGTACAAGTACAAGCAACGCCGCCTCCGCGCAACAGTCAAAAATACTACGGCCAATGGATCGCCAAACTACTGCGATGCCAGCGAAACCCCAGTTTACCTCGAAGCCGAGCAAGAGGTGACGCGCGACAATTATAAGCAGTTCCTTATTCCTTACGAAGATGTTCGCAACTATGAGGAGGGATTCCAAAAGGTACTGCAAGACGAAATTGCCGCCAACATCAATGCCATCCTTGAAGAAGTGAACGGCACGCTCATTACGCTTTATGAAGCATCTCGCGGTGCTTTCCTTGGCGGATCTACAACGGCCAAATCTTACCAAGGCTTTTCAAACTTGGCTACGTACACCATCAACCATGCGCTTGAGCAGGGGATTTATGACGACTTCCGCGACCTTCAGTATCGCGGTCAGAAAATCATGGTTGGCGACAAGCTGGCCAATGCCTATTTCCGCCGCCTGATGTACGGCGCCGCCAACACTGAGCGTGGCCAAATCAACAACGAGCAGTTGATGCGTGATTTCCGATTCTTCGACGATACCATGCTTGACAGCGAGTTGGCCACTACGAACAATATCTTTGCGTGGATGCCCGGATCGTTCCAACTGCTTGAGTGGTTTAGGAATGTTGGCGAGTTCCGCATGGTGAAAGATACGGTGGTGAAAGACACCATCCGCCTCAATATCGGTGGCACTACCATGGGCTTCGATATTACCATGACCGAGAATTTCTGCCAAGACGAAACCAGCGGTCTGAATGTGACCATTCGCAAGGAGTGGGATGTTTGGAGCTTCCCGGCAGACATCTTCGCTGCTGGCGATCCCCTCAATGGCACCAACGGCATGCTGGCGTTCAAAATCACTGGCGCGTAATTTTCTTTCCATGTCCATCTTCTCGAGATAGCCCGCTTTTCGCGGGCTTTCTTTTAACCAAATTTCTAAATGAAAGGACGCAAGCGATTTTCAGAGACCCAATTCGGAAAAATACTGGCCAAAGCAAAGAATGCTCTCCCAGATGTTGCAGAGATAGCGGTTGAGGCTGTGACTAACCCTCTGTCGGCTATTGCCATGGCCAGAGAGAAATTGCAGGAGAAGGCGGAGCATGACGCTGAGGCTAGGAATGCCCTGCTAGAATTGGATATGGAGCGCGAACGCATGGCCAATGAGCTCATTGTTTCTTTTGCTCAAATGGAGCAAGCCGACCGAACCAACGCTAGGTCAATGCAAGTGCAGGCGCTAACCCAAGACGATGCTTTTAGCAAAAGATTTCTTTACATCATTGCCGCCTTCATGCTGTTGATGTCTGCCGCGTTTGGCGTAATGCTCTTTTACGTTGAAATACCCACAGAAAATAGGCGCATGGTAGAGATGTTCGCCGACATCTTCCTATTTTCTGGTGCCGTAATGGTGTTGCAGTTCTTTTTCGGCGGATCTTACAAATCTGGCAAGAAAAGTCAATCAGAAGAAAAGGAGGCAACATGAGTCTAGCTTGTTTTGAAAATTTCATCGGCATACGTGCACTTGGAGAGTCGCCAAAGTCGTCTCTATTCATAGAGGAGGTCCCTGGCATAGACATAAAGCGCATGGCCAATATTGCCGCCGATAGCACTGGTGCAACGCTCATCAGAAAGGCTATCCGCAATGCTTGCGATGAGGCTTGTGAGGAAGCGCTCAATTACAGGTCTGACCCGTCAAAGTCGCCATTGATGCTGCTTAATGCTACTGGGAGCATGTACAGCCAGTCCAAATTTCTGGACAATGCTTTGGCGCTTGCTGGTGGCTATTATGGCATCAGGTTTGAGTTGCGCAGGCCTGACTACTATCAGCACAGTTCGCTGGTGGTGAAGCGCATCTATTTGCGATCATTGTACGATGCTTCAGGTGTTGTGGTTAGGATTGTGGATGGCGACAAAATCACCAACCTAGACCCCATTGATTTGATTGGTGGAGAGACATACGCAATTGAAGAGGTGAACTACAGAGCCAACAGCCGAAAGATTGAGATACAGGCCGACCACTCGGCCGTGCAGTTGTACCAGGCTTATACCCCTGCTTACAACACTGGGTGCCGCTCATGCTCCGGGCGCAAAGGCGTTGAAGACAGTGGCATTAGCGAAATGCTGGTGACTGGTGCAAGTGGCGTTACTGCCGATGTAGCCCTTGAATGTGACACCGACCGCATCAAATGCGCTATACTTCCATACTTGCGCTATGCAATACAATACAAGGCGGCAATGAACTTGGCGCTTGAAGGCCGATTCTCAGACAGGCTCAACTTCTATGCGGCAAGCATGGACTTCGAGCAATTCTTCTCATTTGCGCAAGAGCAGTACAACGAAAGGATGATGCGTGTCGTTCCTTCCATCAGAAGCCTTTTGCGCCCGCAAGACCGCAATTGCTTTTTCTGCTCAGGAACAACCAGAACCACTATCGCTTTCTAAACTATGGATTTGACACTGGCAATCGCAATCTTTTCGCCCATCGTTACGATTGGTGCAATCATTTACAAGTCGGGCGAGCAAAAGCAACAGATGGTAAGCGCCATGCTTGAAATAGCGCAATTAAAAGCGGATTTCGCAAAACATGCCAATAGCCTAGAGAGGTTGCACACGCGTGCGACTTCGATAGAGCAACGTGAACTGGCCACGCAGAAAGCCATAGACATCAACGACAAGCGCATTGAAGACCTTGGCAACAAGGTTAATTCCGGTGAAATACGCATGGTGCGCATCGAAACGCTTATTGAGGGCGTGGCCAAAGACATACATTCAATCAAAGAGCATATCAGTGCAAAAGCCGCATGAACGATTTGAAGCCTCTCATTGGAAAAATACAGCACCTAGCAAAGAAGCTGGAGGCAGAGCGCGACCGCATACTGACTGAGGCTAGCCAAGGGCTTCTTGCGGATATGCAAGAGCGTATATTCGATGATGGCAAGGCATCTGACTATTCGCAAATAGGCCAATACAGCGCCGAGCCTATCTATGTGCCAGTGCCTTATCCGCAACTCAAAAATGCTAGGCTCAAGAAAATTGGCAAGACTGGCAAGAAGACAAAAAAAACGCAGTATTTCGGCGGTGGCTACAAAGAGTTTAGGGCAAAGGCTGGACGCGAGGCAAACAAGGTCAATCTCGATCTTACAGGCTCGCTTAGGCTGAGCATGAAGATTGCCGATTACAAGGGGGGCAAAGTCATTTATCTTGACCAAAAAGACAGCGTGGCCAAAGCGAGAGGAAACGAGGATAGGTTCAAAAAGGCTATTTTCGAGGCAACAAGGCAAGAGGCCGAAAAGGTCAATGCCGTCATCGAAAGGAATGTACAACGCATTATCAATTCACTCTGATGGATTTACTCGCACTTATTAGCTATTTCGTGCTGGCCATACTGCTCGCGTTTGGCAGCGCATCGCTTACGCTTGCCATACACTTTGGGCTGGGCGCTCCTAGCGAGAGCCTAGACTACATCGAGAGCAACCTATTCTCGCCTATTGGCAAATGGCTTCTTACAGGCTATGCCGTATTTTCGGCCAAGCACCCCAAAAGCATCAACCCATACAAGGCGGCCATCTGCCCATATTGCTTGCTGCAATGGGTGGGGCTTGCCATGTTCGTCTTTTTCAAAATGCTATGGGGCATGCCTTGGGAGTTCCTGATTATCCATAACGCCATTGCTCATGTGGCACTGATGCGCATTACAAAATGACCGAGAATGACTTCATAAAGGGCGCGTTGCTCGACGAGCAGGGCAAAGTTCTGCCTGAGCTCCATAACATATTCAGAAGCATAGACTACGTAGGCTATGCCTACAAGCACATCAATGGCGCCACCTACTATATGGATGCGTCTTTGCATAGCTGGGCGGGGCTGGGGGACACCGAAGGCCATTACGCATACGTGCGATACACCCGCAAAGACGGTGGCCACCAGAAGCGAGAAAACACGGTTTCCGTTTGGCTCACCATGGCCTTGGCTTTGCCCAACTGCGGGGCCCAAGCCGTGGATGCTGGCTTGCTCCTGATGGACTTCATCAAAGAAGCACGCTGGCATGGCGCTAAGGCGGTGCAGTTTTCGCAACTGCGCTCAAATAGGGTTGATGTGTGGGTTGATGAGACTGGAATGTCTGCCGACAAGGTGCGCACAGACATTTCAATGATTGCCTTCGACTTTGAGCTGCAATACCCCGCACCAGATGCATGCAATATCCAATCATTCACCTGCAAAAACTGCTGACATGGCTACAACAGACTTAGGAGCTTTCACATTCGACCAAGAAATAGTATTGATAGACCAGGCGCCTGAAGACGGCACTTACACGGCAATCGCTTGGTTCAATAAGCGCATTATTTCCATAGAGATTGAGGCAACTACAGGCAACCCAGTAGCCATACAGCCAAACACACTCAACGAGTGCTACTGCTACGACTTCACACTGCTCTCCCCTTCAGATGAACTTATTGGCTCGTTCATGGTTCGAGTGGCCGACAAGGCCAACATGAACTAGCTCTGTGCTATATGGAAAAAGCCTCGGCGTTGCCGGGGCTCTTTTTTTGTTTATGGCTCGCGCGGTGCTATTCTTTCTTTGGTTCATCCCTAGCGAGTTCGACAAAGTTCACTGGTGGCATGAGCAGGGTTGGCATTTCTGCTCTTGTTGAAATACTGCTCACATACTCTCTCACATAAGGATAAATAATAGCTGGGGCATTTATTTTATCGAATTGACTAAGGCGTTCAGATTCTGGCCCTGATACCTCAAAAAGACCAGCTATTTTAAGGCTTATGCTGAAAAGCTCACTATTATCTGAATTGTTTTTTGATTGCACCATCACATCAAGATGCACTGCAAAAATAGACTCCGAAAAATGCTGTGTACTTCTTTTTATGTCAACAGTATTTTCTAATGTTGAAGCATCAATGGCCTCAAATAATGGCCATTGACTTCGTTTAAAGCTAGACTCCAAGAGCGATATGCCCTTCATTGTGTAAACTGCCATGTTATGCTGCCATTGCGTAAATAGTGCTATTATTCAACACGCCATTTTCGCCTATAAGTATAGGCATAATGCTCCTGAAAGAATCATCAACCATAGGCGTAAATTTATGGCAACTCTTCTGTTGGGGATAAATCTCCTTATCCAACACCTGAAAGTCCTTTCTACTGAAAAAATCTTCAGGGATGAATGCCAAAGACATTGAATAACGCTCAAATTCATTATTGAAACGGTCTATTTGTTCACATTCAAAACGCGACCAAGAAATATCCATATAAGATTCCTTTGGGTTGTGAACCTTTATGAAATATGTTTTTGATGCATTTTTGTACAAATAACCAACACTATTTGGCTGGTATTTGTGCAATATGTCTTGCAAAACAGATTCCATGAAATCTTCTACTCTCATAGTAACTTTTCTGTTAAAGTGGTGACAATTTCATTTGCCGACTTAACAATATCTTTCAAATCTTCTTCTTCAAACTTCTTAATCCTGTAGTCAGCTGCAACTCGCTTATCTTTTAAATCATTTATCAAAAAATTAAACCTTGTACGCATCTTATACCTCATATCATCATTTATGCCCTTAACATTATCAAGAAGCCTATAGATGTTATTACTTAGCCATATATGTGATGACAATTGTTGATTATCACATTCGTCCTGATAAGTTTCGAATTTAGTAATGCCCTTCTTCTTGCAATAACATGCAATCATTATTTGAATACATGAATAGTAAAAACAATGCACACTGTTTGTGTACATATTGTTTGATATAAGGGCATTGCCAGCCTTTATACTTTCGGCTGACTTATCTATGAGTATTTGCATGTGAATATTTGCATACTTTACATACTGGCTCGCAAAATTAAAGAATCATCCACGAAATATAACGAAATATTGTGAAATATTTGTATTATGTTTTATTATAAGAAAACATGATATGATTTACATGGATTCACCAAAACATATTTTACACCATGGACTTAGATGTAAGCGTTATTTCAATGCTGTTCTCGGCATTATCATCAATCATTGTATGGTTGCTATTCGGCGTGGTATCGGCAATGATTGCAAGCTCAAAAGGCAACAGTGGTTGCTTGGGCTTTATCATTGGCATTCTTTTGGGCCCTTTTGGCCTATTGATAGAATACTTCTCTGCCGAGAATGAAGAAGCCAAAAGGGAGAAGTCTGGGCATACACAGAAATGCCCCTATTGCGCTGAGTATGTGAAAAAAGAAGCCATCGTGTGCAAGCACTGCGGGAAGGAGCTGGACTGATGGGGCATTATTTGCCCCCTTTCAATATGCGTGTGATAACAGAAAGCAACACTTCCCGTATTTCTTTGTTGGTAAGTGTATTGTCGGCGGCTTTTAATAGGCGCTTTGCATGCTCCAAATATTTCATGTCATTATACCTAGCCATAGATGGTGAAAAAAGCCCTATGGCTTTAATTATTAGCCCTTCTATTGCTCCGCCGAAAATATATACTATTCCTAGCGCTTCTTTCAAGTTGCTCTCAAGGGCTTTTGGCAAAACCCCTTTGTAAGACAAATAGGCATAATCGCGATTCGTACTGCTTTCCGATTCCTATCCTAGAGGAAACGTGCGACTTCGTGGTGCATGGCAAGCCCCCTAAAAATCGTGGGATGCTGGCGAATGAATAAGAAAAGCCCCGCAACATCGGTTGCGGGGCTTTTTTATGCCTGCATGAGATAGTTGGCCAGTTGCTGCTTTATTTCGGCCAGCTTGTCCAGTTCCTCGCGCTTCCAAGGGCGTTTCCCCTGCCTTTTGAGGGTGAAATAGGCCACCGTGCTGTTTTCTTTGTTTCCGTAGAGCATACGGCACACCTCGCTTGTGTTCACCCATGGCATGGAAAGCCATTCGGCCTCTGGGGCGAACTCCTTTACCTGCTCTGAAATTTCGGCAATCCTTTCAGCCATGGTATCAACCGATTTAAGCAACCAATCGGCATCGTCTTTTCTTGCCGAAAGGCGTTCTTTGAGCCATTCCTCGCGCTTCTCATTCGGCACAGACTTGGCATCTTCCAGTATGCGCATCCATTCTTTCTTGTCCATAAATAGCTATTGTTTAGTTGCTTGAATAAGATAGGCACGGGCTTTCGCCCGCTTTTTTAGCGTTCTAGGTCTTTCAGCTTTTGCTGCAGGTCATGTATCATTTCCATGAGGTCTAGCAGGTACTCCACTCGCTCGTTGTCCGATTTGATGACCTCGTTTTCAATATGGAACTTATGGAGGTATATCATCAGCTGAAGTTCCTCCTCTAACGCCTTCCTTTCCTGTTCATCCATCTTGTTTTAGGGTTTAATGATAAGCAAAGATAGTAAATAAAATCAACAAAGGCAAGCCTTTTTGAAATTATTTACTATCTATTTTTAGGGTTTAAGCGATTCAAGTTCTACCAACGCTTGCGCCATTGCGCAAGGTTGGCATAGTTTGCCTGGCTCACAGTTGCAGTTATTGCCATACTGACTTATTTCAAACTCTTGAAGCTGGAGGTTTTCAGAAGCCCACTTGTGGGCTTGTTCTTCATTAGGCAACGGCTCAGATATAGTTGCTGGGCAATTCCTGCCAGGTATCTCTACCACAAACCACCCATCCAAGTTCCAAAGCAGATATTCGCCATTATGCAGCTTAAATCGCCTAATCCGCCTTGGCAGTGTCACTATTTTGCATGAATCATCCATTACGCACCTCCTCTAGCAAGCGGTCAACCCTAAACTCAACGTTCTTGCATTCCCTGAGCACTTGGCTGTCTTTGAATTTGAAGTATTCCTTCTGTAGCTTCCTCATGCGTGCTGTCTGCTCGGCGAGCTCTTTGTACTTTAAGATTTGTTGCATCATGCCAGGGCATTGCGCAATGAGTTCGGCGTTGGCCTTCACCTGCTCTGGGCTTGCCGCAATACCTGTTACTACTGAAGCAATACAATGGCCGTGGCTGTGGTCGGTAATAATAATCCACTGGCCGTCTTTGTACTGCTTTTTTTGTTCGGCAGAAAGGCTTGTGTTCAGTACGGCTTTCCATGGCCCAGGCGTGTGCTGGTCAACTGTTTTTTTGCTATCGCTCATGGTAATTTGTATTATCTGGCAGTGGGCGCAAAGGCCGCCAGTCCGCAACGCGCCATACACATTGCAAGTAGGGCATACGCCCACCCCAGTGATTGTCAATAGATTCATAGAGAAAGTTGGGTTTGCAGGTTCTTGCGCTGTTTGTACAGGCTTATGGCCACCTGCCTTGCCTGCCTAACGCTCATGCCGTGCCTCTGGGCGTAGAGGGCTATCAGGCGCTCTAGGCTGGCAGTCATTACTGGCCCTTTTCCTTCCAGCATCCAGCACATAGCTAGCACCTTTGCTGTAAGCGAATTTGTAAACAGACGTTGCGAAAAGCAGTATGAATAGCAGTAGGCAAAGAGTGGTCATGGGTACAAAAAGCTAGTGAAGTGAATAATAACTTTCCCAATGAGCATTTTGCGCAAGTCTTCGTCTGAATGCGCCTTGAACCATCTGCAAAGGTCTAGCATTGAGAGGCCGTCATTCATGGCCAATACGTCGAGGTCAATGCTGCCGACCAACTGCGGGGTAATGAGTTGCACGCCCACTTTGTTGAGGCTGCAAATGGCCTCTGGCGAAGACCTGTAAGGCTTGCCTTGCCACTGCTCTAGCTGTAGGAAGGCTTTGCCCTTGTTGATTTGGTGCGCCCTGGCACTCCAAAGCCCAGCATTGCGAATGGTGTGTATTTTGGTGCCATCGGCAATGCTTTCTTTGAAGCGAGTCGGCTCTCCGCGCCTATAATGATATAAGGGGAATGACTTGGCGACTTTGAGCGAGTATTGTGCGAGTTTCATCAGTTCAAATGATAAATAGTGAATATTAAAACCTGCATTGATGCTGTCTGTTGTCGAAAAGCGACATTTGCAACGTTTTAGCATCAGCCAGTAGTTCATCTAAAAACTTTGCCCCATCTTTTCCAGGCATAATCAGAGTGTGGTTGAGTAATCGTTCTAAGGATAGATACTTTTGGTACAGATCAGGCATCAATGCCTTTGCTGTCTTTAGGTCTTCTCTACTCGACATTATGCAAAAGCAGCAGGAAAGACGGGTCATACCTTTTGCATAAGCCCAATGGGGCTTTTGGCCAGCCTCTGCAATAGAAGCAAATACCTCCTTGGTCGTCATTTCGTGAATAGGAAGCCACTCGAACCAACGACGCTTGCCATTTGTGTTGCTTTCCACCAGCCTGAAGGTGGATTTTTTTGCTCGCCCACTCGACTCCTGAGCACGAAGCCCTATGCAGTTCAGCACTTTATCGAATCCTCTTTCATTGCAAAGGGAAACGATTTTCTTTGCGATAGGCCCACGCTTCAAATCGCTTGTGCATTGGCGGTTCTTTGGGCTTGGCCACATGCCACGGTGCTCGGCCATCTCAAAAAGCGTCTTGTTGGCCTTCACCACAAAAAACTCGTGGCTGGTGGTAGCAATAATGTGCTGCTCAATATCTGGCCACTCCACCTCGCCCAAAGTGGCGTGTATCACTACCAGCCTATTGGCAGGCACCAGCGCACGAATCCGCAGGTACATGGCTTGGCTATCCTTTCCCCCGCTATGGTTGCAAACAACCAAGCATTTTGGGTCATGCAATAATTCTTGAATCTGCATAAGTCAGTTCAAATGGTAAATAGTGAAAGACCCATTGCTGTACTCGAAAATGTTCATAGCCCAATTGTGGCCATTGGTGGCGAAAACGCCCACGATGATTACTTTATGCTTCATGGCTCTATGGGGATAATCAGTATTCCTTTCCTGTGAAGCTCGAAGTAGCACTTTGCAGTGGCTAGTACGTCTGAAAGGGCATCGTGAGCTCCATCGAATGTCTGCCCGTTGAATAGCCACCTGTGCAGTTCTTCCAGCTTTGGCCACTTGTAAGAGCCTACGCGCTTGCCGGGCAACTTGAGCAGGCTGGTAGTGTTGAGCATCGTACACATCTTGGGCTTTTTCTGGGCGCTTTTCTTTGCGCGGATGAACTCGGCTGCAAGCACATTGTAATCGAAATTGAGGTTATGGGCTACCAGCAAATCGGACTTTGCAATGGCATCGGCAAATATTTGGAGCGCATCAGCAATTGCAATTCCTTCCATTTCGGCTCGGCTAAGGCTGATGCCGTGCACCTTTTCAGCCTCTGGGCTTATGCTCCATCCATCTGGCCTAATAATCATGTTATAGCATTCGAGCAATTCGCCTTCTTCCGTGTAAAGCGCGAATCCTAGTTGCACAACCCTTGGCCAGTTGTCAACCACTGTAGGCGGAAGGCTGTAATTCAGCGGCACGCCAGTAGTCTCTGTGTCGAAAAATAAGATTCTTTCCATGTCTATCTAAATTTATTGGATCATTGCATCAAGCGCCTCAAAAAGTGCATTGTTGTCGGCCATGCCTTCAAAAAGCTGGTACGAGAACTGCTCGTGCGTATCGTCGGTGTAAGTGACCTCCACATACGACTCGTCATGGCTTAGTTTGAGGTGCCTTACCGCACTTTTCATAATGCTCCTCTTTTTTGAGAATATGTTTGGTGCTGCCACATCGTTGTAGTTGAGCCTCACGCTGTTGGTTCTGTTGGTGATGGTAATAAGCATAGTCGTTTAATTATCTGTCTGAAATGATATTGGCAATGCAGTCAATGATAGCGTTCGCGCTCCGTGGCTTGGCCAATATGGCAATCACGTCTGGCGTACCGTTCACATCAGACCCGAACTTTAGGCTGTTGATTGCCTCCAGCACTGTCTTTGATGTTTTCTGCTCGGTAATATCCGACTGCATGATAAAATTCCTGTCGGTGGCTGTAATCACCCCATTGCCTGTTGCTACTTCAACATCTAGGTAAATAAGTTGCTGGTAGGTAGGCAATGCCGAAAATGTAGGATTCCACACCACGCAATAAACCACATTGTTATTGTTGGTGGGCAGCAGGGTAAAATCAGCAATTTTGCAGCTGGCATCCAGCCTTGTACTCCTGAGCCTGAATGCATAAAGCAAATACCAGCTTGCTGTGCTTGCAAGCGTAAGCCCCAATGCGCTGTCAATGCCTATTTGCTTAGATATTCTGGCGCCGCCCCCAAAATTGCCAACCGTTGCGCATCCTTGCGTGAATGTGCCAGCCCCGCCATTTGAGCGGAGCTCATACCTCATGGGCTGGTTTGGCGATAGCATGAATGGCTTGGTAGCGCTGTTTGCAAACCAAAGCTCGGCAAACTTGTATTTCTCGCCATTGTTATAGACGTAAGCTACCGCACCAGCATAGCCAAGCCACAAGAAGTTGATCTCTATCAACTGTCCTTTACTCCAATCCATCACGATGCCGCTTGGCCCGGTGCCATCCAGCCTGTCATACCATTGTGCCTGCGATACGCTCACAATCGCCCCATTGTTTGCCGCATTGAAGCTGTAGCCCGCGTCTGAGCTTTCCATGTACACGCCATCGAATGTGTTGAATGGGGCAACCTGCCCGCCATTGAATAGCCCCACCCGCTTTGAAACACCCGCTTGGGCTTCAAATCGAGAGAATGTGAAAAGCGCCACCTTAACCTTTCCGCTCCTGTATTTCCAACGCGAGCGCGTTTGCCTAATCGCATAGTCATTGTTCGCCGAAACAGCCAAGTCGCATGCGCTTTTGGTGATGTCGAATGTTGAAGCCCCAGCCCCGCCAAATGCCTCGCCATAAAGCGTATTCAAATTGCTGTAGGCCATGTGCAGGTCAACATCAGTTTCAAATTCGGCTGTAACTGTCTTTCCGGTGATTGTCAGACTATTGTTTTGCAAAAAAACAGATTGCGTCTCAGGAAGGTTGCTTACGCTTACAGTCGTGCCAGACGCAAACAAGGCCGCCAAATCCTGAATAGTCTGCTCAAAGCTGGCGTAGGCAGGCGAGGCAATCAGCGAGGCCGGCACAGAAAAGTCGTAACCGCTCTCATCGCTTGCCATTCCCTGCGTAACAACCACAACCCCAGCAATGCTATGGTGGGGCATCACGTTGAATTTACCGCATTGGTAGGCCTTCAAGATGGTGCCGTCGTTGCTCACGATGACTGTCTCCCCTACTCTGGTGAATGTGTACATATCGTTTGTTTTTAGGTGAATAATGCTTGGGGTAGGGGTTAATTTGCTCACGGCTCGTTACGAGGCTTGTGCAGCCTCGTGAAGAGTCTTCACGAGCGGGCTTTGCCTTCGTGACGAGAGGCGCGAGGCTCGTGACGTGCGCAAACCGCTTCGTCAAGACTTCCATTGCCTTCGTCAAGACTTCGTGACGAACACCCAGTCTTTCGTGACGAGACTTGATGGGCTCGTGAGCGTTTCTTTATGATTCTTAATGGCCTTATGCCCTGTGCATTGTGCTTGATGAAGACTTCGTGAGCAGTTTTTTGCAGTTGCTTACGACTGCTCACGATGTCCTTACGAAATCATTAGGCGGCGATAGCCTCCGGCTCTTCCTCGTGTGCCTCTTCATCTTCGTCTTGAGCCTTTTGCTGCCTCGACTGCGCCGCCTTTCTGGCTCGCTCGCTGTGCATGGCTCGGCGCTCTTCCTCTTGGCGGATGTATGCGTCAATGACGGCTTGCTTTTCTTTCACTTTTTGGCTTAGCGACTCGCTGTGGGCTTTCCACCTCTCGGCTACGCTCAATGCGTCCGATAGCTGAGCATTGCGCTCATCCATTTTCTTTTGCATGTCGGCAATCGTCTTGCGGTCGGCCAGTATGCTGTCCTCATATTTGGCAATCCGCTCCTGCAAGCCTTTTTCTCTGGCAATGGTGGCATCTTGGTTGGCCATCATTTCGCCCAGCGCCTTGTCGTATTCGGCCACTTCAGCAATGCGTGCATCCAGTTCGTTCTGCAAGCCTTCTTCATTGCCTTGCCTAAGTTTTTCGCTCTTCACCATTGACTGGTGAACCAAATAGACCATGTAAACAATGATTGCAAGCACTTGTGGCATGCCTTTCAGCTGGCCCTGGTCTATGGAGAATGCGCCTGAAAGAATGTGCATAGCCATCATGATAACCGCTAGGTTTACCGAGAGCCTGATGGCATGGCTGGTTTTGAAGATGAAGTCTAGCATGATATGGGTTTTTTATTTGTGTAAAGAATATCTACTTTTGTTTTCCAGACTCAAGTGAGGCATTCCTTGCACGAGCCCGTAGCCAACCCTAGCTACGGGCTTTTTTTATGTGCCTGTCCTGCGGTAGGTGCTAAGGTTGCCACCTCCGAAGCCTCCGCCTCCGCCGGCCATCGCGTCTTTCTGCGAGAGGTACTTGCTTTGGTCAATCACGCTGTCGCTGGCATTCTTGTAGAACATCGTAGTGAACGAGGCTATATAGTCGCCGAACTGCTCGCGCAACTGCTGGCTGCAATTCTCGTAGATGATGGGCGTTGCCCACGCAAGGCTCGCGCTCAACAGCACCTTGCTGTACAGCATCAGTGTATGCTCGCTCATCTGGAAGAAGTCTTTCAGGTGCGTGTCTTTGCCCAAAAGAACCATGAACGCGAACATGCTGATGATGGCGCTTATCTGCGCCAGCTTCATGCCTGCCCTGTGTATCGAGGGCTTGTAGTCTGGGTTCGCAGCCATCAACTCTTCCTCTTTTGCCGTTGGCATCTGTATGAGCATCACAAGTATTGCCAGCACTATGCTTGCCGAGCAGAATATGCTGATGGAAATACTGATGATGTTGCCGTAGGTGTGGGCCGACTGCGCCGCCACCCCGCTCTGGCTGAGAAGGCTCACGATGCCGGGCGTGAATATCTGCGCAATGCCGTAGGCGTTGCCCAGTCCGTCGAATATGCCCGCCATGATGAGTGGCAGGAATAGGCCAAGGATGCTTTGCGCCATGATGGCCATCCTGATAGACCACTTGATGAGCCCGTAGGTCTTTTTGAGGCTCTGTACTTTTTCATCTGCTGTCATGTCTCTGTGCTTTTGGTGCGCCTAGATGGCGCGTGGTAACTGTAAAAAGAACTCGGTGCTTGTGCGCTGGGGCAGCGACTTGGCGTAGGCCATTTTGAGGCTGTGAAGCCTCTTGCCCCATGTAGTGGCCTGTTGAGAATATTTTGGATCTATGAGCGACAAGGCATTCGCCCTTGCAATCATGTCTTCCAATGTATCTGACAGTACAATGAGCCTGAGCAGGTAGTGCAGCAGGAACACTTTGCGGGTCTGCCATGTCTTGCGAATGGAATGCATTGCTTTAAGCCTGTTGTTGTTCCTTACGGCGAGCTCAGAACGGCTTATTGCCTGAATCTCGCCCCGCTCGAAAGCCGTTTTAAGGGCTTTGGCGGTCTTGAACTTGTTGAGCGGTGTCTTTACCCCAATGATGGCCATATCTTCGCTTACAGCGCCGTTTGCGCTTTCGTAGAGATGCCTGTGGTATTCTACTACACTGCCATCGTCTAGCTTGATATAGAAATAGCCGCAAGAGCCTCGCCTCAAAATCGTGCCTGGCTCCCTCGCATTGTGCGGAAGGTTGCCCTTCTTGAAGCACCCTGCGTTCCGCTTAACGAGCTCCGCACGCTCGTTTGCTGTGCGCTTCAGCCCCAGCTCCTTGGCTTTGCCTTGCACCGCCACGTGGGTCTTGCCCATCATTTCGGCAATCTCGATGGAGGTGTGCGTGCGCCATAGCGTTTGGAGCTGTTGCAGTTGCTGGTCTGTCCAAGTCTTACGTCCCATGCTCCACCTCCTTCATCTCTGCATCATTTTGGAAAAGATCCATCTGCAAGCTGAACCTGTGCTCAGGCAAGCAAAGCGCCTCCCAATGCTCAAGAACTACCTCCTGCATGTTGTCGAAGTTTATGGAAAGCTCCAGCAAGCGCTTCAGCTCTTCCAAGCGGTTGATATTGGAAAGCCCCGGGATCAACCCTTCTGACTTGCGCTGTTCGATAGTGGCAGAAATGGCGGCAATATCGTCTTTGATGGCCGATTGCTTGCGGAGCTCTATTTTCTCGATCACTACCTTGGCATCGTAGCCGTTCACCAGCGAAGGCACGGTTACTTTGAGGTTGATTATGCCGTCTTTGTGCTTCGCGTCAATGCGCATGTTTCGGGAGTGGTTCGCCTCGCTGTCTTCGCTGTTGCCAAGCACTTGAGACAATGCCGTGAAAAGCAAGGCGAATGCGTCTTCAACTTCGTCTGGCACGTCCATGCGCGTGGCGGATGCCTCTTTGTCAATTCCGACCAGCTTGAAAAGCCATTTGCAGTTTTTTGAGTCATATTGAACGGTCGCTAAATCATTCATCGTCTTGGGGTTGGTTTTGTTTGATAATCTTGTCTGCTATGTACTTGCTCATGGCATCCCTCATGCCCAGCAGGTCTTTGGCCTTTTGCTCCTGCTTTTCAAGCCTTCTGTCTTGCTGTATCTGAGGGCCATTCTTCAAGTAGTCTTCGTAGATGTTGCCTTCCAGTGGGCTGTTGAGCCCTTTGTTCCTCCCGTGCTCGGCCATCCGCGCTTGCTCTATTGCCGCCTGTCTTTCGCTCTTGTCGTATTCGTTCAGCCAATGGGCAAGCGTGTCGAAATGCATTCTGTTGGGCGTTCCCGCCTGAAAAAGCGTGCCGTAGCGCCCGCTTTTTGCATTGGTGAAGCAATACACGATTTCCTCGAACTTCATGTACCAGAACCTTTTGAGCAGTAGCCCTATGCTTTCGGCTATCTGCACATCGTTCATGGTGTCTTTCACCCCGTAGAAGTATTGCACGTGCTCAATCAGCCTGTGCAGGTGCTTCCTGCAATCGGGGTCTTTCTTCATCACCGAAAGCTGCGTGCCTTGCTCTATAGCCTTGATGGGCGTTAAGTCAAGGCACTGCTCAAGGAATAGCTTTGGATTTACGGCCATAGCCCTAGCCATAGAGATCGTTAAGCCTTTCATCGCTGGCGAAATCTGGATGCCGCTTTGCCCTGCTATTGACAGCTCCTTGCTGTTGGTCGGTGTCTCTTCGCTCATAGTCATTGATTTTCATCATCCAATTGTCTGCAATCGGGCGCCAGTCCCTTATTTTCTTGCCCTTTGGCGTAAGCCATCCGAGCTTCTGGTTGTAGTTGATGAACTTGGGGGCCTCAAATTCGGCCTGCGACCTGTAAAGCCCCTGAGATTCCAAGTAGTCGGCCACCTCGCCCAATGAAGGGGGGCGCGCCGCAACATGGGGGGAAGTCTTCGGAGCGCCATGCCTGCCAAGGTCTGTTAACACCAAATCATTCCCCCCAATTTTTTCAGTGTCGTCGTCGTTTGTCGCTTGCGACATACTACTACTGTTAAAAAAAGACTCTTTACTCTCTTTCTCCTTACTCTTAACTCTATTACTCATTAACTCCTCATTATAATGTTCGCAATTCATTCGCGTTTCATTCGCATTTGATTCGCTTTCGTTTCGCGTTTCATTCGCATTTGATTCGCGCTTAATTCGCATTTCATTCCTAAATTTTAGGATTTGAACTTTGCCCAAAGTGTTGCTTTTATGACCCTTTTTATAGGCTATAAGGCCACTTTCTGAAAGTTTTCTAAGAGCCCTATAGTAAGTGTCTTTAGATGTCCTAGACTTATCTGTCATGCTCTCATAATCAATACCTATTTCCATCTTCCTTCCGCACCTATTCCAAGTATCTATTAGGGCCATATAAACCACCAGTTCGGCATGTGTAAAGCTATGAATCTCATTTGCCTCCCACATTTGGTTAATCGCATCTATATAGGTCATCGAACAGTTGTTTGAAGGTTTTGAAGTCGTTGATTATCCAGAAGAGAGCGCCGCATTGCTTGAACTCTCTCATTCGGTCGAGCTGGTCGGGCTTGAGGGTGTCTTTGCCTATCTTGATTTCTATACCTACTGGGCGCCCGTTGATGATGGCCCAAACGTCTGGCAGTCCGGGCGTTTGCCCAGTAGCCCGCCTTCGCCCTTTGTCGTCCACATAGTAGCCGTAGCTGATGCGGTAGGCCACCGCTTTCGCGTGCAGCCTTGCATAAGCCACTACCTGCTTTGCCAGCAGGTTGCTTTCGCTGTGGTCGGGTGTGGCGGGTGCGCTGTTCTTTGCTTTCTTCTTCGAGCGCCCAAATAGGTTTAGTTGCATATTACAGCCTTGTTGATAGGGTGATTAATTCAAAGCCTGCGTTTTCGTTTTGCATGATTGCTTTGGGGTTTGAATTTTACACTTCTTAATCGCCTGAGCACCTGCTTTGCCCACAGGTAGTCGGCGGGCGGCGGTGTGTGTATGTCGAACTTGTACCCTCGGTACTTATTCTTGATTTCTACAGCCTCCTTGATTTCTTCAAGATTTACTTTTGGAAGCATCAGAATGGCTTTTTGATTGGGAAAAGCGTTGTTTTTGGGGTTTTAGGCCTTGTGCTTTGCTGGCTCGTGCTTCTGGTCGCTTCCAGCTTGGCTTTGCCTTCCTCCTTCTCTGCATCAAGCCTTTCCTTGATGCTGCTGTGCAATGTTTTCATCTGTGCTTTTGTTTGGGGTTGCATGCATCAATATGGTTTGCAGCACCTTTTGGTACTGATCTTTCTGCTCGGCAATATTGAGCCAAGCCTCGTTTATCACTTTGGTGTGCAGGGATGTGCCGGGCGTCATGCCCAGCTTCGCCAGTGTGCGGCCTTTGCTGAAGGTGATGGCATCGGCATTCTTGATGATGTCCATCGTGGCCTCCAATTCGGCTATTTTCTCTTTCAGTTCGTCTATAAACATGGCTCTGTGCTTTTTTTTGCGGGGAGGCAGGCGGTGGCATGGCCACGCGCTTGCCTTGTCGGAAATTAAACCTTCAAAACACGCTGTTGCCAGCCTCCCCGCTCTGTGTTTAAAATTGTATGGTGTAGCGCACCTTGTCTCTTGCAATGCCTTGAATGCTTATGCTTTCATGGTGAGGCATGTTTTGCAGGTTGTCTGCATCGAAAGCGCCCCTTACCTCTACATGGCATCGGGTAGATGAATCTTCATCCCAATACACGATAGCATTGCCGAATACTTCTTCAAGCGCCTTTTCGTGTTCGCGCCTTTCGGCTTCCTGCTCTTCCCTGTCTTGCCTGTAGTAGGGGCTTGACGGGTGGCGGCCATCGTCGCCGTCTATCATATAGTTGCCTGTCATGCTTTCAAGGTTTTTACTCGTAAACTTCCGAATGTCTGCCCTATGGCTAGGGTTTCTTGGTGGGCTACCAATTGCCCGAAGGCGGCAAGTAGCTTGGTTGCGTCCAGTCCGGCAATGCCTTCCTGCAATTCGTAGGTCTGTGCGTGGGCTTCTTCTTCCCACACTTCCATTTGCTTGTATCCCTCCATCCAATTGCCAGAGGCCTCCAACTGCTGGTATTTGCCAAACAGCTCCTCGTATTTGCGCCTTCCGTTGTCAAGCGTGCTTTCAGAAAGCTCTACGATGCTGTAGGCGTAAGGGGCTTCTTTCTCGATGGCTACAATGAACACCCTAGCATCTTCAGCAAGCAAGCCTTCCCTTACTGCGGCGTCTTTGTACCAGGCCAATTGCCTGTCGTAGTCGTAGAAGCGTGCCGATTTGCGGATGAAGGTGGCTGGGTCGGCGTCTGTGGTGGTTTTGATGTCCACCAGCATATTCAGCTTGGGGCTTACGATGTCGAGCTTTGCCTTGCATGCCACGCCTTCCATTTGCCAAAACACATCCTGCTCGGCCAAAAAGCCGTCTTTCTGCAACTGCCGTATGAAAGGATCTTGCATGAGTCGGCCAACCATACCGCGTGTCATGTCGTACTCAAACTGCGTGACGCCCCAGCCTCCTTTGGCTTCGTTGCTCTCGTTGTAGGCCTTGCCTTCTTTGCTCCGGCCATCGGCCTTTACGAAGATGGCATCCAGCCATCGTTCTGGCTCTAGCAAGGCGGCGTGTATATAGCGCCCAAGCTTCATGGCCTTCGTTTCCTTGGTTTTGCCGTTCAGAAAAGCCCAAAGGTGCAATGGGCTTTTCTGCAAGTACGACATGGCGGTGTTGCTCAGCGCCTTTACCTTGTAGTAATCGAAATCTTCCATGGCTATCGAACAATTGCAGGTGCAATCGAATAATCGTGTATATTCTTATTTTTAGCCACCTTGATGCCCCCGTAGGTGATTTGCCAGAGGCTCTGCAAGGGCTGTTTGGCACCACGCACCTCTTTGGTGTCGCGGTCAATATCGAGGAAGAAGTGAACCACTTTGGTGCGCCCAATGAGAATGAGGCGAATCATGGGCTTCTTGCCTCCTTTGGGCATGTAGCTTTCGGCAAAGATTACGTAGGGGATGCGCGATCGCTTGCCGTCATGCTCCACGTCGAGGTATTCGTAGCCAAGCATCATCAATAGCTTCGCGTCGCCAAGCTCCGATGGGCTCCAAATCTGTTTGGTAGCATCCAGTGGCGATACTACCGCCGATGCCATGGCCTCGGCAATTGCCTCGGTGTCTTCCATGTCGTGCATAAGCACATTGCCGTAGTTGATGTTTGCGCCCTGCTGAATAGGCAGGTAGCCTTGGGTATTGGGCAAGGCTACGCCAGCCCCAGTTTCGGTGGGTTTTTCGATTTTTTCCATTGGTGTGTATGAGATTGGGGTTAAAAATTATGCTCTGTGCGCCCTGCGGAGTTTGCGCCTATTGATGGCGTCTTCTGTGATTACCGAAGGCTTGTGGCTGCGGTAGTAGGCCAGCACATCGGGCCAGTAGTACCTAGGCGAACCGCTTACCCTCATGCAGGGGAATCCTTCTTTCTTGGCCTCTTTGGAGACGGTTACGGTGCTTACGCCAAGCCTTTCGGCCAATTGGCTGGGGGTAAGCACCAGCTCCTGCTCTCGCTCCTGTGCCACCAGCTCGCGCACCTCGCGCCTCATGTCTGTAAGCGCCTCGGCCACGGCCTTCCGCAATACGTCGTTCAAGTCCATTGGCTTGCTGTTTTGTGGTGTAACATAGCTGGCTATGCGGCCTCGGTCTGGGCGCTCATCTGCCTTACGCCCTTGCGGAAGATGCGGCGCATGAGCGAGCTTGCCGAAAGCCCTTCCCTGTCGGCCATGGCCATAAAGGCCGCTTTCTCCTTCTCGTCAACCAGAAAGGCCAACTGCACTTTCTTAGTCTTCTTGGTGGTGTCTTGTGCCATTGTGTATGTGGGTTAGTGAATTTGATTACTATTTTTTATTGCTCATCTTCTGTGATGGGCTTCTGGCTCTCTTGATAAGCCTCGGCAATTGCTCCTTTAAGCTCATCCTGAATGGATGCTATGTTTTTTTGCAACTCCAAATGCAATGCATTAAAAACTACATCGCCAATACTGCCTATATCACCTGAAATGCTTCTGTAAACACCGCCAACATCAATGCGTATAATAGTGTCGAACTTCTCACGCCTTTTTTGCATTTTCTCGAGTGATTCAACAATAGACTTGGCTTCATTCAATTGATTGCTTAATGAGTTGATTCTATTCAATGAGTTCATAACGCTAGTGTTTTGGGGGTAAAAATTCCACTAAACTTTAATTTCCTAAACTTTACTTGCAACAACCACGTTTAAACACTTAATTTAGCGTTCATTGGTGTTATGTTGTATTTCGTTGATGCAAACATATCCAAGAAAAATTAAAATTCAAACAATCTTGGAATTATTTTTAATAAAACTTGGAAAATATTTTAGATGATATTGGTAACAGGCTGAAAATGTGCAGAAAAGCGCATAACATGAACCAAGCACAGCTTGCTGAAATGCTTGGAGTTACAAATACGTCCATTTCAAATTATGAAAAAGGCGTGAGTTCGCCTAATTTGGATAATATTATTAGGTTATCCACAATACTTGGAATTTCAATTGAATGGCTCTTGACAGGCGAAGGCCCTA